>Ga0114931_10000005_pt1 | contig 273294 bp, 257 predicted proteins | sample 2SBtaG_FD_89579 | JGI IMG/M metagenome (GOLD analysis project Ga0114931, IMG submission 89579) | Deep subsurface microbial communities from Kolumbo volcano to uncover new lineages of life (NeLLi) - 2SBTROV14_V59a metaG | ecosystem: Environmental > Aquatic > Marine > Volcanic | place: Kolumbo...
GGTTATTTTTTATGCCATTGGCTTCTTCGTATTAACTTTGACGGGAAAACTATTCAAAAGTTCAAAATCAGATATTGTGGGATTTAATTATGGGTGTATGACAAAGAATAGGTCAATGGCAACTGCCATTGCGATTCTGATCCTTGATCCTTTGTCTGTAACTGCTATCGCCTTGGCCGGTGTTATAGCGCAAATTCCTATGATGCTTGCATATTCAAAATTTATCCAAAAAATTAATTATAAATTAAATGGAGACATAAAAAAATGATTAAGAATATAAAGAAATCGGGAAAGAAAATGATAATGCCCAGAATTGGATTGTTAACATGCAATAGTGGAGCCTCAAACACTGGCTCATTAACAGGAATAGCAGCAATAGAAATAATTAAAGAATTTGATGATGTAGGGATTCTTTCTTTACCCTCACTTGCAAATAATGTTCCGAGGCAGGTTATAATTGCAAAATATATTCAGCATATTGTTGTGGTAGATGGATGCAAAAATTCCTGTGCCAAGAAAATACTGAAAAAATTGGGGTTGAAATATGATGCTTACTTAAATATAGAGAAAGATGTTAAAATAAGAAAAATAGGACCTTTCTCAACTCTTGAATATTCTCAAGAGGAAGTTGAAAAAGTAAAAAATGAAATTAAAAAACTAATTGAAAAAGTAGGGAAAAATGAAAATACGCAGAGTTAGCAGAGTTAACAGGGTCGCTGGAAAATAAATTAAAAATAAAAAGAGTAATTAAAAAGAATATAAATTTATAAAATATTTAAACAAACTAACTAATTGAATTAAAATATGATTACGCCATTTATTTTGGCAATCTTAATTGTGGGAATTGTCACTGCTGGATTAAAGATTCGTTTTGACAGATTTTTTGTTATTCTTCTACTTCTATTTTTATTTGGGAAAAGTATTAACCAATCGATAGATATTTTCCTTTGGGTAATAGTTCTAGGGGCAGCCAGTATTGTACTGCACAATAGATTAAAGATTTTCAAAATGGAACCAGCTAAGAAAAAGAAAATGTTTATTTTTATACCCATTATGACTTTTATCTTTGCCGGGCTTGGATCTTATCTATTCTCAATCTCTAGCGCTAATATTTTACTTATAACCTTAGCTATTTTAGCCTTTTTGTATGGATTAAGGTTATTCTTTCTTCATTTTAAGGAACACGAGTTTAATTATGCGAATGAAAAGCCAGGTTATGTAAAATTTTGCAATTTATTTGGGCCTGTAATCAGTGGGCTTTCCCTTGGTTTTATTGGCACTTCCTTGAAATCATTAAAAATTCCTTTTGCAGTAAAGACTGGCAAAATGAATATACAACAAGTTTATTTCAGTAATACAGTAATGGCTTTTTTTGCTGCTGGGTTTGCTATCTTTTGGCATGAAATTTTAACTGGCACAAGCAACGAACAATTGTTTGCTAATTTTATGTTGGGAGCATCTTTGTGGGTTGGCATTCATTATATTTATGAATTTACCGATATCTTTTTCCCCAACAAATGGCGTAAAGCATTTCAGATAATTATTGGCTTGTTTTTGTTTATTGCTGGAATAAAAATAATAGGAATGATGCAATAGTATTATTTGTAATATAGATATGAAGAAAGAAGACAAAAAAATTTCAACAGAAATAGCAAAAGATAGAGTTGAAAGAGATGCCCTCTTTGTAGATGTTAGAGAGAGATATGAACTGGCAGAAATATCCTATGATGTACCTCATATTGTGAATATACCTTTGAATGAATTTAATGAACGTTTTATCGAACTACCAAGAGACAAAAAGCTAATAATTGTTTGTCGGCGCGGACGTAGGAGTTTAATCGTCACAAAATTTTTATTACAGCAAGGTTTTGTCAATGTTGTGAATATGATAGGTGGTGTTATTGATTGGGAGAAAAAAATTTCCCCATAAAATGAAAGTATCATTGCTTAAAAAAATTAAGCAATAAAAAATATGAAAAATTCTATATTAAAAAGCGCCAGAGCTTTAGGTAAAATGCTACCGATTATAACCGGAATAGTTATGCTTGTGTCTTTGGCCAATGCCTTGATACCAAAATCATTTTATTCTTCGGTCTTAACCGGAAATAATTTTATTGATCCATTTATAACCGCGCTCATTGGGAGTATTTCTGGCGGCACTCCGGCTGTCAGCTATATTATTTCCGGTGAATTATTAAAACAGGGAGTAAGTTTGACCGCGGTTACCGCATTTTTGTTGGCCTGGGTGACAGTCGGCACTATACAAATGCCGGCAGAAGGATTGGCGCTGGGAAAAAAATTTACTATCTTACGAAATGTAAGCTCCTATGTTCTCGCAATTATTATAGCTGTGATTATCGGCACTTTATTAAGCTAACCTTATGAGTACAGAAAAAACCAAAAAAAAATCAAATACATCATCTTGGTATTTCCTCGGAGCTGTCGTGTTTATCTATTTTGTTGTATACATGATCAGTCCGGCGCATGCTTTTTTAGCTTTAGAATTTTTATACAAATTAGCTCTTAAATTAATTCCAATATTTGCTTTTGTTTTTATATTTATGGTTATTGTTGATTTGGTTTTGACTCCGGCAAGAATAGTAAAATACATTGGAGAAGAAGCCGGTATAAAAAAATGGATTTTTATTATTATCGGCGGAATTCTTTCCACTGGTCCAATTTATATGTGGTATCCATTATTAGCTGATCTGCAAAAAAAAGGTGTTAAGGATGGATTATTAGCCACTTTTCTTTATAATCGCGCTATCAAATTACAATACTTTCCTTTACTGGTAATATATTTTTCCTGGCCATTCATTGTCTTGATGACAATATTAATGATATTAGGCTCTGTGGTGCAAGGGATGTTTATTAATTGGGCAGACAAAAAAACATAAGATATATCAAATAGATTGATTTCACTAAAATATGTAATATTAATAACTATTTATGATCAAACACACCCAAAAATTATCAAAAAAGTATGGATTTATGTTTTAATTGGCATTGGCGTAGGAGCATGGATACACGGCTATGTGCCAGCTGATTTTTCGGCGCAATATGCCGGCGCTGATAGATGGTACGCCGTACCACTAGCAACGCTTATCGGCATTCCGCTTTATTCCAACGCCGCTGGGGTTATTCCACTTGTAAGCGCATTAACGGAAAAAGGCGTCGCTATGGGCACGACGCTGGCGTTTATGATGGCGGTAACCGCTCTTTCGCTTCCCGAATTTATGATTTTGAAAAAAGTGATGAGAACAAAACTGATTTTTGCTGGAATTATTGGGATAGGAATTATTTTTACAGGTTATCTTTTCAATTTTGTTTTAGGATAATTAAAATGCTTTATCAAAATAAAAAGTTTAATTCTGGTGGGTCAGGTGGGACTCCTTTTCGAATACGTTCCGATTAGAGTATCTGCGCATATTCGAAAAGCCGGGGCTTGCGGTCGGCTGCCACAGGCAGTCGCCCTCGCCCTTCGAGTCTCTCTGTTATACATTTTGGGCCAGGTGGGACTCGAACCCACAATCCTTGCGGCACGAGATTTTAAGTCTCGCGTGTATACCAATTCCACCACTGGCCCATAGAGGGCAAGGGCCCAGAGAGCGGGTGACCGGGATCGAACCGGCGATCTTCTCGTTGGCAACGAGACGTTCTACCACTGAACTACACCCGCGTAATTAATTGTTAAGGCCACGAGGGGAATCCTCCTCCCCCAAACTTGCGAGCAGAGTCTCACAAGTTCTCCTCCGGAGCCGGCCACCCTCGCTGCTTCTGCTTCGCAGCGTTCGGGTTGGCTTCGATTCCGTTAATATTGTTAAGGCCACGAGGGGAATCGAACCCCTGAATAAGGGTTTTGCAGACCCATGCCTTACCACTTGGCTACGTGGCCACATTTTTTAAAAACAAGTATTCGGTAATGGTTTTTACCCGCAGACCCATGCCTTTTCTTGGGCAGCGGCGCCCATTTAACGGATGCGCCGAAGCTCGCTTCGTCTCTCACGAGTCCTTGCTCGCTTCTGCCCGTCTCATCCCGCGCTTTAGCGGGACTCGACCCACTTGGCTACGTGGCCATAAAAATCCTAATTGTGAGGGCAATGCGGCCTTCTGATCTTTCAAACTTGGCGTAACTTTCTTAAGATAGCAAGAAGCGCGTAGTTCTTCAAGTGCGGGTATATTTGCCGAATACTTTCGGAATTTCTTCTAATACATCTGTCGCCGAAAATGCATACCCTCGCGTTTTCCAGAGTTTTTCAGCTGTTTTTCCGAGCAGGAAGCTTGCGGCTTTCGCCGAGGAAAACGGGTCATTTTTTGTGAGGAATGCCGCAAGTATCCCGGCCAAAACATCGCCCGTGCCACCTTTTGTGAGCCCCGCATTTCCGGTTGTATTTTCAGCGTAGTGTTTAGCTGAGGCGATATAGGTTGTGGGTCCTTTAGCTACAATTGTGCAGTCAAGCTGTTTTGCGAGTGCGCGGACATGTGCCGGGGTGCGCGAGATTTTAAACACATCCGTGAATTCTTTTTGGTTTGGGGAAAGTATGCAGCAGCTATTGAATAATTTTATGTTTGCAAGTCGGAAGGCACCTGCATCAAAGATGAGCCGTTTATCAGTAAAGCGTTTTTGGATATTTCGAATGAGGCGTTTGTTGCGGATTGTCAGTTCAAGTCCCGGTCCCATGAGCACGACATCAACATGTTGAATGTATGTGGTGAGTTCACGCGAGAAGACGGGAATAAATTCAAAGAGTTTTCCGCGCATCTTTGGGAGAATGGAGCGGTAATTTTCATCGCAAGCAAAATGAACGATATCAACAAACCGTGCGGCTGCAGAGACTGCGAGCAGTGGCGCTCCGTGATATCGGTGGGATCCGCCGATAACAAGAATAGATCCGTTTTGCCATTTATGTGAACGGGTTTTTGGTTTAACTAGCCGCGAAAGGTCGCGCGCTGATGTGTGGGGTTTCATTATTATTTTGTCGAGGATACGATTTTTTGCAGACGCGCGTGGTCGGTGCCATTGGTGGCAATGATATTTTTCGTTTTACCTATTTTATAGGAACGTCCGTGGAAATCAGTAATGCGTCCGTTAACTTCTTGAATTAAGAGCAGAGCGGGTATTGAGTCCCAGGGGGTGACTGGACCCAGTACTACCGATCCCTCAAGCCTTCCTGCTGCAACATAAGCAAACGTGAGAAGGGTTGAGCCAGAGTGGCGCGTGTTGTGTACGGTTTTTCGCAGTCGCATATTGATTCGACCCGCACGCTGGATTGACGCTTGGGAATGAGAATAGGAAACGCCGATAATTCCTTTTGAGAGAGGAAGGCGGTGGTCTGCCCGTAGTCGTTTTGAATTTAAATATGCGCCCTTACCTTTCTCTGCCCAAAATAATTCTTTTAAAATAGGGTTGTATATGGCGTTGAGGACAATAACGTCATTTTCAACCAATCCAATGCCGATGCAGAAAAAAGGAATGCGCGTATAATAATTTGTCGTGCCGTCTATCGGGTCAACGACCCAATAACTCTTTGTGGGCTTCCATTTTTTATGGTTTTCTTCGGACAGTACTGGTACAGGGACGATTCGTGGAAGCGTTTTTTTCAAGAATCGGTGGATTTGTCTGTCTACGATCGTTACACGCTCGTAACGGGATTTTTCGTAAATGTTTGATTTTTGTAATGTAGTAAAGTGGCGCAGCGCAATTCTTCCCGAACGAAGTGTAACACGTTTGAGTTGTTTCATGTTGTTAGTCATGGTCGGTAGCGTTTAAGTTTTTGAAGGTCTTGTATGTGTTTTCCGTCATGAGGCGTTTCTAAAACAATGGGGATGTTTTTTAGAAACGGATGAGAGAGTAAAGCTTTGAATCCTTGCACACCTATTTTTCCATCGCCGATGTGTTCATGACGGTCTTTTTTTTCGCCTAGGCCTGCTTTTGAATCGTTTGCATGGATGTATTTCAGGTATTTTTTGCCGACGACCTTTTCAAATTGTTTGAACGTCTGGTCGACAGTTTTTTTGTCGCGTATGTCATATCCGGAAGCGAACATATGACAGGTGTCAAGACAGACGCCCATTTTTGATTTGTTTGTTACTGCGCGAATCAGGGTCGCTAATTCTTCAAATGTCGAACCAATGGCTGTTCCTGATCCAGCTGCATTTTCGAGTAAAAGAATGGCTGAACCTTTGTAGCCGGTGAGGATTTTTTTTACGCCTTGAGCCACCTGCTTGAGCGCGGTAGTCGGATTGAGGTCCTTGCCGGCACCTAAATGCGTCACGACGAATGGCACGCCAAGCTTGGTTGCACGTTTTAATTCCCCCTGGATAATTTCAATTGACCCGTGTTTAATGCGGGGATTCGTTGAGCAGAGATTAATAAAGTATGGTGTGTGGATGATTGGATCCGCAAGATTTTCGTCTTTGAGCCCATCCTGAAAGCGTTGAACAATGTCGTCGGTGAGTTCTGGCGCGGGACCGCCTTGCGGGGGACGCGAAAAGAACTGAAAGGTTTCACACTTAAGTTCTTTCGCACGTTCAATTGTTTTGTCGGCTCCGCCTGCTGCGGAGACGTGTAATCCAATGCGCATTGTATTCTCACTGCTTATATCCTTGCCAGTAATTCCGTTTGGGATGAAATCATTCCATCCGTCAGTCTGTTCTGGTGCCGGGTTACAGCTGGCCCGCTTTATGTGTACATGCGATCATCAGCACTCCGCATGGCACTAAGAGCGATAAAGCAATAACGGAAACAGCCCCCGGACACGATTTTTATTTTCAGTTTTCGGTATCGACATTGAGTCGTCTTGTATTGGCTTGTAAACAAGCCAACTTATACCATACACAATACATACCACAGCTGAAATAAGCCCAATTATCGTAGCGACGGACGCCAGAGCGCTGTACGTGTCAGTATGAAGCGATTCATATGGGGGGGTATAAGACTAGCATGTGCAATAAACAGGGGCGCGCCAGCCAAGAGCACGATGGCAAGCGTTAATTTCTTTTGTTTGGACATAACCTTATTTTGAAGAAGTATTGTGTTCCTTCAAATAGTTTATCACATTTTGTGAGGTGAGCACATTTGCCACATGTCGGAAATACTGCGGGGAATCAAGTTGTTTGATGGTGTCTGGATTTTGAGCATGGTGTTCTTTTTCGTGCGCGATAACCTCGCGGATTGCCTCTTCTTTTGCTTGTAGATTGTGTTTCTCGGCGATTTCACGAAGCAGGAGAGCGGTTTGTATCCGTTCAGTCGCACGCGGAATAAATTCTTTTTTCAAATCCTCTTTCGTTTTTTTGATACTCTTAAGGTAATCGTCGAATTTTCCGCCCTGCTGGGTGACCGATGATTCGAGTTCTGCTATCATGCGCTCGATTTCATCGTCTAACATAGCCTGTGGAATCGGGTCAAATCCATTCTTCTTGATAAGTTCCTTTATAAGTGCGAGCTCAAAACGTTCTTGCTCTTTTTTCTTCACATCCTCAAGAAGATTCACTTCGATTTGCTTTTTAAGATCGTCGACATTTTTAAAGTTGCCGAATTTTTTTGCCAGGTCATCCGTCAGTTCAGGCTTTTCAACTTCGAGCACCTTATGTACTTTTGCCTTAAATTGTACGTCACGGTTGGCGAGATCTTTGCGTCCGTAGTCTTTCGGGAAGGTGATGGTGAATTCTTTACTTTCACCGGGCTTTAATCCGAAAAACTGTTCCTCAAATCCCGGAATAAACATGTTTCCGCTTTCACCCAGATGGATGGTATGATCTTTCGCGCTGCCGCCTTCAAGCGGAATATTATCCAAAAAAGCGTTAAAATCAACTTTCACCTTGTCGCCCTTTCTTGACGGACGGGTGACTTCAGTTTCTTTAGCATTAAGGTTTCTGAATTCTTCGAGTGTACGATTCAAATCTTCAGGATCGACCTTGGCTTCTTTTTCTTCAACGTTCAGCCCTTCATAGGTGTTAAGAGTTACCCGTGGAAGACGCACAAAAGTCGCGGTCATTTCTAAGGGGGCATCCATGGTCATTTTGGTGACTTTGATGTCGGGACGGCCATAAACTTCTAGATTGTATTTTTTTGCGGCGGCTTCAAGAATGTCCGGTAGCGCGCGTTCAAGTGCTTCTTCAGTGAGCTTGAGGCTTCCAACGCGCTGTTCAATAATATCACTGGGAATTTTTCCAGAACGAAAGCCCTTGATATTTAGCGTTTTTTGATTATCTGCGATGACGTGATCGCGGTATTTTTTGAGATCGGCATGATCAACGGTAAAGGTAAGTTCACCTTTTCCATCGCCCAGATCTTTATACATGGTCTGCATAAGCGGATTATTAGGAGATTAATTACACTTTTGGTCGGTTGTCGACAATACGTTTTTCTTTCAGCTCAGTTTCCATGCCCAACTTCATAAGCAGATCGTCGAGTGGAACCTGGTTGATTTTTGCGCGGATGCCGGTTTCATCCAGAATCATTTTTTGGACACTTGGCGCAACTTTTTCGTAGACAGCGTTTTCTTTTGGCGCTATATGGATAATCAGTTGGTCAAGTCCATACGGATCGTTGTTGTCTTTAGCTATCTCTACCTGCCACTCTTCAATATCTTTACGGCCAGAAAGCAGCGGATAAAACTGGTTGAGGTTGATGAGTTCGCCCTTAACCTTGGCGAGGTGAAATTCTTTGATTTCAGATGTTCGCTGCAGATCTGGATGTATGCGTGGCACGGTGCGTCCGCAGTGCGGACAGGGACGATATTCGATGCCTTGTGTCATGTCGCCGGTGCGATAACGGACGACTACTGTACCTCTCCAACCAAGCGAGGTGAAGACGAGTTCACCCGGTTCTCCTTCAGGAACGCGATTGCCGTCTTTATCGATTACTTCAAAATATTCCATATCCGGATACAAATGATATCCGGAATCTTCATTGCACTGGATCCACGCCGTTTTACTTTCGGTAAATGCATAGGTCGCAAGAATTTTTGGTTCATAGCTCCCTAATTCCCGCAGCAGCTCTTTCGTTTTTTCCCGCAGCCCTGGCGAGACGCGCTCGCCGCCAAAAATAATTGTATGCAATCCGGAAAAATTGCGTTTCTCGTTCGCCGCTTTGCGAAACAGATGATAGGCATAGCCGGGGATGAAGGTAGCAAGCCCAGCTTTTGTACTTTCGATCGCGTCGATTATTTTGCGTGTCCCCATGATTTTTCCTCCACCCGTTTGGATTGAAGTCATGCCGATTTTCTGCATAGCAAATGCGGTAAGCCAAAATGCAAGGTGTGGTGCGTACGGGAATGCATTGATACCGATTTGATTTTTGTCTGCGCCTGATACATCCAGAAGCCTTTGCCCGGTTTCTTTAAGCGTTATCAGATCCATCGCGGAATAGCCGAATGGCGTTGGAAGCGCGGTGCGTCCAGTCGTAAAATGTAGATGAATTGGCTTGTATTCCCACTCCAGTTTTTCTTTCGCATTCTGTCCAGTCAGTTTCATGCTGATGATTTTCGCGAGTTCCCCCTTGCTCGCATGCTTTTTAATAAGCGTCTCATCGGGCTGTAGAATAAGCTGCCGGGTTTTTCCTGGTTCGTCGGGCGTTGGCGCGATGTCGTGTTTTGAAGTAAATGGAATGCGTTGCAGGTCATCAATATTTTCAATATCGGTAAATTCAATATGCTGTTTCTTGAAAAGCTCGCGGTAGTATGGCGAAAACGGAAGCTTGTGAGAAAAAAACTTTTTTATGTTTTCATTTTGGATTCCACGTTGTTCTTCCAAAGGAAGGTGGGAAAGGATTTTCCAGTCCATACGGATAAGGGGTTAGTATGGATAAATTTTTTTCGAAAGCGGCTCAAGCGCTTTCATTATGCGCGTGGTAATAGTACGCAGCATTTCGTAGGTGATTTCTTTATCGTAAAATTCAGGAAAACTGAGCGGCTTCCCGATGTGGATTTCGGCAGGTGGGTTCATGCCGCGGGTCCAGAGATGCATAGTTTGTTTTATCGACCATGTGCCCGGCCCCTTGAATCCCACAGGATAGATCGGAGCTTTCGTCCAAAGTGCGAGGCGTGCTGCCCCGGTTTTCCCTCGCAAGAGTATAGGCGCCTCATTGCGCATGCCTTCGACAAAGATTCCAACAATGCGCCCTTTTTCAAGATGCTCGCGCGCATATTCAAGGCATTCATTTTTGCGATGTTCGCGTTTTGGAATCATGCCCATACGTTCGATTGCACGCCGAAGACCCATAATGTTTACGACGTACTGCTCCGTCACGAAGTACACCAGTTGTTTGACATGCTTATTCAATACCGAAACAATCATCGGCGGATCGAATAAGCCGATGTGATTTGCCGCGACAATGTATGGTCCACGCACGGGAAGACGATCAAGGCCGGTGACGCGGGATACGCGCTTCCGGAATCGCGGCATAATAAATTTTCGATAGAATGCCGGGTAATCCTTGATCAAGTCTTCCGTGTGCATGGTGGGTATTTTAATCGTTAGAGAATGATGGAAATAATCAGCAATGCAACAATGTTGATGATTTTAATCATTGGGTTGATGGCCGGCCCAGCGGTGTCCTTATAAGGATCGCCGACCGTATCTCCGGTGATCGCAGCTTTGTGCGCTTCAGAGCCTTTGCCGCCGTGGTTGCCAAGTTCAATGTATTTTTTGGCGTTGTCCCATGCGGCGCCGCCCGTGGTCATTGAGAGTGCAACGAAAATGCCGGTGATTATACAGCCGATAAGTAGACCGCCCAAAGCCTCTGGTCCGAGAATGAGTCCGACGATAATCGGAGCAAGGACCGGGATAAGCGCGGGGACAATCATTTCACGGATAGCTCCGCGGGTGACGATGTCCACGCTTTTTGCATAGTCGGGTTGTGCGGTGCCTTCCATAATACCTTTTATCTCACGGAACTGGCGTCGAACTTCTTCAACGACTTTTCCTGCAACGCGCCCGACAGCTTGCATAGCTTGTGCACCAAAGAGATAGGGTAAGAGGCCGCCAATAAAGAGGCCGATAATTACCTTTGGATCTTCAAGTCGGAAAAGTACTTGGTGACCAAGTTCGACAATTTCTTGCGTGTATGAAGCGAACAAAACTATTGCCGCAAGTCCAGCAGATCCGATCGCATATCCTTTGGTGACTGCTTCAGTTGTGTTACCGACTGCGTCCAATGGATCAGTTATATTGCGTACATCTTCAGGCAGGTTGGCCATTTCTGCAATACCGCCTGCGTTGTCTGTTACCGGTCCAAAGGCGTCGATAGCGACGATAATTCCGGTGAGTGATAACATGCTCATCGCGGCTACAGCGATGCCATACAGATCAGCCAATGAGTATGCACCCCAGATAGCCGTGGCAATAACCAGGACCGGGAGCGCAGTTGCCTTCATGCCCCAAGCAAGTCCTGAGATAATGTTCGTGCCGTGTCCAGTTGTAGACGCTTCGGCGATGGCTTTAACTGGTTTGTAGTTTGTTGAGGTGTAGTAGTTTGTGATAATGACGATGAGGAAAGTGACCACAAGTCCGATCACTGATGCCCAAAAGAGATTCATGACATCGTATTTTCCGTTGCCGTCCATGAATTTTTTCGTGGCGAAATAAAAGCCGACGAGCGCGAGAATGCCTGATGCGCCGAGCCCTTTATATAAGCCGCCCATAATGTTGCTTGAATTTTTTCCAAGGCGGACGAAGAGGGTGCCGATAATGGATGCAACAATTGAGATGCCGCCTAAGAGCAGGGCATACAAAACCGCATGCTGGAAATTCGGGAAAATTAAATGGCCTAAGAGCATTGCCGCAACAGCAGTTACTGCATACGTTTCGAATAAGTCTGCAGCCATGCCAGCGTCGTCACCGACATTATCTCCGACGTTGTCAGCAATAACTGCCGGGTTTCTTGGGTCGTCTTCTGGAATGCCAGCTTCGATTTTTCCGACTAAGTCCGCGCCGACGTCAGCTGCTTTGGTATAAATGCCGCCGCCAAGACGGGCGAAGACAGAGATGAGGCTTCCGCCGAACCCAAGTCCGATTAATGCTTTGACGTCGCCAGTTGCCGCATAAAATCCTGCGACACCTAATAGACCAAGGCCCACCACAAGTAATCCAGTAACATTTCCTGCGCGTGTTGCAACAAGGAAGGCTTTTGCGAGTCCGCTTTTTGCCGCTTCAGCGGTGCGGACGTTTGCACGAACAGAGACGTTCATGCCGATGTAGCCGGCAAGCGCTGACAAAATCGCGCCGATGATAAATCCAACAGCAGTCACCAAGCTGTTTAATCCAAGCCAGATGATGACGAATAAGATAAGAGCAACTATTGCAACGGTGCGATACTGCCGGTTTAAATAGGCGCTAGCGCCCTGCTGGATCGCATGGGCAATCGACTGCATTTTTTCGTTTCCTGCCGGTTGCTTAAGGATCCAGTAGCTTAACGCGATACCATATGCGATTGCTAGAGCTCCCGTAATGATGGCGAATGTCGTGGTTGACATAGGGGTATTTCCGTTAACCTATTAAATTATTCTTTTTTCCTCTTCTTGGTTTTTTTCTTCTGTTTTCGTTTCTTCTTTCGCTTCTTCTTTTTTATCCTCTTTATCCTCGGTTGGTTTCTCTTCAGCTTTTGCCTCTTCTGGCGCTGATTCTTCCTCGACCTTTACCTCTTTTTTCGTTTCTTCTTTAGTTTTTCCTTCGCCTTCTTTCGTCTCTTCGCTTCCCTTCATTTCTTCTGGAGTTTGACCATCTTCACTTACGATGTCTATTTTCCATCCTGTAAGCTTTGAAGAGAGTCGGACGTTTTGCCCTTGTTTACCGATGGCAAGAGAAAGCTGATCCGCTTTTACTTCAGCAGTTGCAATTTTTTCTTTTTCGTTTAACCTCACGCTGATGATCTTTGCAGGGGAAAGTGCGTTCACGATAAATTGTACCGGATCTTCCGACCATTCAATAATATCGATTTTTTCCCCGCCGAGTTCAGTAATGACCGTCTGGACGCGGCTGCCGCGTTGGCCGACGCAGGATCCTATCGGGTCAATATTTTTCTGCGTTGAAAAAACAGCGATCTTTGTCCGGTGTCCAGCTTCGCGTGCTATCGTTTTAATTTCAACCGAACCATTCGCAATTTCAGGAACCTCCAAGGTAAAGAGTTTGCGCACAATTTCTTGATGAGAACGTGAGACAATAATTTCTGGCCCCTTTGGTGTGGAGTTCACCGAGAGGATGTAGACTTTAATGCGATTGCCCGGGGCATACCGCTCATCGCGGATTTGTTCCTGCGGAGGCATGATTGCTGTTGCATGTCCTAAATCAACAAACACCAAACGTCCTTCGACACGTTGTACGGTCGCGTTTAACAGTTCGCCTTCTTTGCCTTTGTACTCAGCGAATATCATCTCGCGTTCCGCCTCGCGCAGACGCTGGATAATAACCTGTTTTGCGGTTTGTGCAGCCATACGTCCATAATTTGCCGGTGGGAAGAGTTCAGTGACAATTTCATCGCCCAGTTTGGCATCTTTCTTGGTTTCCTTTGCATCTGAAAGTGAAAGATGGAGTTTTGGGTCAAAGCGTTCTTCTTTTTTCCCCTCTTCTTCATTTTCGACTTCTTTTTTGATTTCTTTTGCCGTTTTTTCTTCCTCTTCTTTGCGTTTTTTTTCGGCTTCTTCGGCTTTTATCTTTGCATAATCCAGTCCTTGTGCTTCTGCTTCTGCGCGGGCCTTTTCTTCTTCTGCGCGGGCCTTTTCCCACTCTGCCTTCAGCTCGTCTGCAACAACGGTTTTCACATCAAAAACACGGGAGGAGCCATCCTGCATATTAAAGGTAACTTTGATATTTTGATTTTTTTCGCCAAAGTCCTTGCGATACGCTACGGCGAGTGCCGCTTCAATGGTTGAAATGACCGATTCTAAGGGGATATTTTTTTCCTCGCTGATTTGGCGTATCGCGGTAACGATTGGTGCTTCTTCCATAAAAATGTAGTAAAAATTAAGTCAAATGAAAAACAGCCTATTACTATAGCCTGTCTATGACAGACTATAGCGCATGGGACTTAATTTGGCAAGAGCTCGATGTCTCGCAAGTGTTCGATTCGTGCCTTTTTGTTATGTATGTGTACACAGATCACGTCGACCCGAAAATTATGGACGTTGAAGCGCGTGCAGTATGCTGAAATAGTTTTTCGGAGCATCCCTTGTTTGTGTGGGGTGAGTGCCTCTTCTGGAAAGCCAAAGGTGTGTGAGGTGCGGGATTTGACCTCAATAAAAATTGTGGTGTCTTTGTCTTGTGCAACAATGTCCAGCTCACCGCGTCCAGCGCGCCAGTTCGTGTCGCGGATTTGCCATCCTTTGCGTATACAAAACAAGCGAGCAACACGCTCACCCTGGCTTCCTATTGAGAGATGATTCATTATGGCTTGATGGCAATAACTCCCCAGTGATGTTCTCCGGGTTCAAATGTATGATCGATAGTGAAGCCGACTTTTTCCAGAGAAGGAGTAATATCGTTCAGTGAAAGGCGCATGGTTACTTGCGGACCAATAGGAGATGGACGTTTTTTCCAATCAATCACTACGAGTCGTCCGCCGGATTTTAGCATCCGGTATGCCTCCTTTAAAATGTTTTCGCGCTTGTCTTTTGACTGGAACAGCACATTAATGATAAGGGCTGCATCGACTGAATCATTTGCGATTCCTTTTGCGCCGCCGATCGTTTCTAAGTTAGACCAGATAGGAATGACATTATGCAGTCCAGCAGCCTTTGCCTGCGACTCTAAATTTTTGACGATGGATTTAATGACATCCACACCGTATACCCTCCCACGGTCCCCGACGACATGCGCCGCTTGCATAGTGAAGTGCGCCTGTGCACCGGTACCAAGGTCTGCTATGGTCTCGCCGAAACCAACATTAGCCTCCGACAGAATCTTGGCTGGGTTGAGCAATGCGTTTCCTGATGCAGCTTTTATCATATGCATAAAGTGTACTGCGTTTTATTTTCTTCGGCAAGCATCAGGATAAAAAGGTTTTTACAAATTGCGTTCTATGAATGCCCTCGATACTGTCAAAGGTTTTGAGAGCTTTCTTGTGTAGTCGGGTGCCATAGCCTTTGTGGGAAGAGAAATGATATTGCGGATAGTCTTCATCCATAGTCTGCATAAATAAGTCACGGATAACTTTTGCGATTATGGAGGCTGCTGATATAGTTGCATGCGTTTGATCTCCATGTATGATTGCATGTGCGGATGGATGAAAAAATGATTGTGGCTTTCCGTCATAGAAAAGAATATCGGGATCGGTGGGTAGTGCAGCTAGCGCGCGCAGAAAAGCTTCGGGCACTGCCCAGCCCATTCCATTTTCATTAATTTCCGATGCTTCAACAACACCCAAGCTCCATTCGGTCGCACACAAAAAAAGTTTAGGAACCAGTGCGCGTCGAGCGCGGGGTGTAAGCATTTTTGAATCCCGAACCCTAGGAAGCGTTTGGGCAATCTTGCGGACGAAGCAACCGACGACGAGCGGGCCTGAGATTGCTCCGCGGCCAACTTCGTCAAGACCGGCGATGGTGCGTGCGTTTTGACTGGAAGCTATACGATTTTCTTTTTCGCAAGAAGCATTCTGTATTCGCATACGGTCAGCATACGATTTTTTTTGGAATAAAAAAAGGCGCATGCTGACGCCCAATAACTAAGGTTTATGTGGCGAGATGCGCCTTAATATCTTAAGGCTGCATTATGTTCGCCGTTGTGGATACCAGCCGCGTGATGCACACGACGGCGACCATAATGACTCGACCTAGAGATATGTGGTTTTTTTCCTCCCGTAATGTAGGAAAAAACAATTTTCCACCGCTCTTCTGGTTAAAAGACTTAGCTTACGCCTCGCCTCGCACCTTTTTATTTCCATTTTCCATTTTTGTTTTGTTTTGCAAACAGGTCTTACGGAGACCTTTGACGAGCAGAGGAAAAGGTTCTTGAGGAAAAGAAAGAAGGCTTTTCTTCTGCTCCTATATGCAAGAGCTTTAAGTGGAATTATTGCCTTTTCAACGTTCTATGAGAGCATTATAGCACAGTTTTGACAGGCTGTCAAGAAATTTGTCTAATCGGCTGTCAAGACCTTCCTTCGAGCTGTCTCTTGGATTCCAGGTATTTAATAATCTTGTCGTAAGTTTCTTCTATGGTGATATGAGAGGTGTCCAACACAAGATCATAATGCGAGGGATCGTATATATTGAGGTTATAATATTTTTTGTAGCGCACAGTGTCGGAACGCAACCGTTCCTTTAGAGAGGTTTCGATATCTTCAACTGATCTGATATGCGCGGTTTCATTTCGTTCACTGAGTTTGTTGTCCTGAAAAATGCGTTCAGCCGCTGTATGCGTATCCACATTCAATAAAATTTTTATCGATTGTGGAATAAAGTAAAATGATGTGCGACCAGAAATAACGATGTTATCTCGAGTCTTTCCTAGATTTTGTTGATAGGCATCAACTTCTTTGTCTGTTTCGTCAGATGACTCGCCGAGCCGGTTGTATTCTTCAAGCGTCATGTTACGCTCCTTTGCTGCGTTGCGCCGTAGATCCCCAATATCGATATAGGTAAGGTTGTGTCGTTCACTTAACAGTTGTGCCACCGAACTTTTACCGCTCCCAGGTTTTCCATTTATAGTGATTATCATATGTGCAGTATAAACGAAACGCACACCTCATGGAAGGTATGCGTTTGAGATGGCTTTAGTGTCTCCGTCGAGGAATGTTTGAGCGGAACGGCGGACGTCCGTTACTGTGCCCACGATCTTGGTGCCTGGAAAATCCTCCGCGATCTGGCATCGGACTTGCGCCCGGTTTTACGAAGTTTGGATCGATGGCTTTAACGGAAAGTGAAATGCGTCCTCGTTCATTATCAACTTCCATAACTTTTACTTTCAGCGTTTCGCCTTCTTTGACAACATCTGAAACGCGCGCAATGCGTTCGTTTGAGAATTGCGAAATGTGAATCATGCCATCTTTCATCGGGGTGAGTTGTACGATTGCCCCGATTTCGTTTCCAGACTGGTCGGTTACTATTTTTGTGACGGGGCCTTCAAACACTTCGCCGACCTGAATCTTGCGTGTCAGGTCTTTAATCCAGTTGATGGCTTTTTCGCCCATCGCTGAATTTGTTGATGTTACCATCACGAGCCCGTCTTGTTCGATATCGATCTTTGTGACATCGTTGCCGCCGCATTCATCAATAATTTTATTGATGGTTTCTCCGCCCTTACCGATGACCACTTTAATTTGTTCAGGATCAATCTTGAGCGTGGTAATGCGTGGCGCGTATGGTGACAGTTCTTTGCGCGGTTCGGCAATTGTGTCTTTCATTACGTCGAGAATTTTTTCCCGTGCAACGCGTGCGCCGGCCAATGCTTGCTCGCATACCTCGAACGGAATCCCGTTCAGTTTGATGTCGAGCTGGATTGCGGTGATTCCTTTTATCGTCCCCGCAACTTTAAAGTCCATGTCGCCGACGTGATCTTCAACGCCTTGGATGTCAGTCAACACGCGGAAATTTTTTGGATTCGTTAGATCAGTTATTAGGCCCATCGCAATGCCGGCAACCGGTGCACTGATTGGAACGCCTGCGTCCATGAGCGATAATGTTGAACCGCAAATGGAAGCTTGTGATGTTGATCCGTTGGACGACAACACTTCAGAGACAACGCGGATGGTGTACGGGAAATCTTCTTTCGGAGGCAGAACCGGTACCAATGCTTTTTCTGCTAATGCGCCGTGTCCGATTTCTCGTCTGGATGTTCCGCGGTTCGGACTGGCTTCGCCGACTGAATAGCCGGGGAAGTTGTAGTGGTGTATGTACCGTTTCTTTTCAGAAAGCTCCATGGTGTCCAACACCTGCTCGTCTCCCGGGGAGCCAAGGGTAACGAGTGACATGACCTGGGTTTCTCCGCGCTGGAATAAACCGGACCCATGTGTGCGCGGTACAACATGAACTGCGGCTGATAATGGCCGGATTTCGTCTAGGCTGCGGCCGTCGACTCGTTTTCTATCCTCAAGCACTAGTTTTCTGGCGCCGTCTTCATAGAATTTTTCGACCATATCAACGCCTATGCTGCGCATTTCCTTGGAAACGTCGTTATCTTCCTTTAAGAGCTTGTCTAATTCTTCCTTTATAGCGTGCAATTCTGCTTTGTGCTCGGCTTTTTTGGAACCCTTTAAGAGTTCTGCAATGCGTGGTTCGGCAAATTGGACAACTTTGGTTTTTACCATGTCGAGTTTTGCCTGATCCTCTGGTTCGAGCGCCTCTTCTTCTATAGGGAGTTTTTCGACGCCTTCTGCTTGTATAACATCCTCAATGAGTTTCTGTACGGTGCGGCCGTGTTTTTGTCCGAACGCGATGGCATCAAGGACAATTTTTTCCTCTACTTCTTTGCCCTCGGTTTCAATCATGATGACTTGGTCATCTTTTCCTTCAAGCAAAAGCTCCATGTCACATTTTTCACGCGCTTCATAGGTCGGATTAATGACCCACTCATCGCCGATGCGCCCGATACGAATGCCATAGAGTGGTCCATTCCATGGGATGTAGGATTTTGCGAGCACACAGGATGCGCCGATGATACCTAAAATATCAGCATCGTTCTGCCCATCGTGCGACAGGACTGTGATGACAACCTGCACATCATTACGTAATCGTTTGTCAAACAATGGACGAAGTCCGCGGTCAATAAGGCGTCCGGTTAAAATCGCTTCATCAGATGGACGGCCTTCTCGCTTAATAAAGCGCGAGCCTTTCATTTTTCCGGCAGCATAAAATTTTTCCTCAAAATCAACCATAAGCGGGAAATAGTCGATGCCTTCACGGATGGTGTCGGACATGACGGTTGTTGCGAGAATAACTGTCTCGCCATATTGCACGGTGCAGGCTGCCGCCGCATTTTGTGCATATTCACCAGTGCGGATGATTAAAGGCTTTCCGCCAACCTCTGTTGAATATTCTTTCATATTCTTGATTTCTTATGCGCACTGGTCGGCAAACCCCTGACTCGAATTGGCCCGAGTACAGTACGTTTGCTGATCAGGTGCGTACTAATTAGTTATTTTTTGAAAAGAACTTGCGTTCCTTAATTGGGAGCAAAAATTGTTTTTTATTTGCCGACAGATCGACGAATTCGTCGGCTGTTTCGATTAGTTTAGATGATGCTGACCCTGAAAATGCCATGAGCTCGACATACGGGCCTTGGTGTTTAACATATTCAACCAGCGGAACAAAGTCGCCGTCTCCTGTTACAATGACGACCACATCAATTTTTGATGACATACGGATAATATCGACTGCCATGCCGATGTCCCAGTCTCCCTTTTTTGCGCCACCCGCAAACACCTGTAGGTCTTTCATGCGGAGCTCAAATCCCTGATTGCTCAAGACCTCAAAGAATTTTTCTTCATCCTTTGATTGCTGTGAGCGCACAGCATAGGCCATTGCTCGGATCAGTTTTCGTTTTGCGACAGCCTCTTCAAGAAGTTTGGCAAAATTAACACGCGCTCCGTAAAGATTCTTCGCGGAGTGGTACAGGTTGGCGACATCGACGAAAATGCCAACTCGTTGATCAGGATGCTTCATGTGTTTTTGCTGTTGTTTTAAGCTTGAGCTTGTCCGCGAGCTCTTCGTAGCCCTTGCGGTTTTCTTTCTCTAAGTACTTCAGCAAGCGGCGGCGAAGGCCGACCTTCTTTAATAGACCCCGTCGGGAACTAAAGTCCTTTTTGTGGGATTTGAGGTGATTGGCGAGTTCGTTGATTTCCTCAGTCAAAATAGCGATTTGGACCTGAGGAGATCCCGTATCGTTATCATGCGTCTTGAATTTCGCAATGATTTTATCTTTCTTCTTTTTGTCCATTGGCATACATATTTTTCCTTTCTCATTCGCGACCATCTGCAGGAAGGGAGCCACCCATCTTTCCGCGATGCCGTACAAGAGATTAGTTATTAAGCAGGGCTAGTGTGACAGAATGCATAGATGCTGTCAAGAGGTAGACGGTATTTTATGACAGAGATTCGCAGTGCTATTTTACATAGTGTCACGAAAGTGATTGATGTTTTTTCATCCGAATCATGAAGGGAGTTGTATCATGAAAAGGGTATCTTGGACGCGTTTGATGGATCCGACAGACGGCGGTTAGATCTCCCAAATTGGAGGCCGTATGTCTGGTGGATTATCCAGACGCGCAAAACACGGGGTAGCGATTCGGTCGGCACCCTCTTTATGTTACAAAAGAGCTCCCATACGCTGGGAGCTCTTTCGATTTCTCTGCTAGCTTATTATCCTTGCTTGCTTTCTCTGTATTCGCCATTCTTTAATCCGATTGGTTGCCTCAATAAAGATTGGAATAAACACGAGCGTGCCAATCGTCGAGAAGGCAAGTCCAGCGATAAGCGCAGTCCCAAGCCCAGTCCAGAACGGATCAAATATCGTGATAGGCAACACGCCGCCAATCGTCGTTATAGTTGTCGCGAAAATTGGCTGTAAGCGCGCCATGCCTGAACGAACAAGCATTTCTCGTTTTGGCTTATGCGGTTCTTCTTTTATGTAGCGGTTGTATGTAGTGATGAAGATGATTGCATTGTTTACCACAATACCGATGAGTGCGACAATGCCGAGGCCCGAGACCATATTGATTGAGCTATTCACGAGAACAAGACCCGGGAATACGCCAATGAGCGCGAGCGGAATGGTGAACATGATCATTGTCGGTTGCCAGAATGAATTGAACTGATAGACGAGTGTGAGGTACACGGCAATCAGCGCGAGAAGAAATACGATTTGCAATCGCGAATAGTCGGTCCCGAAGTCGGAAAATTCTCCGCCATAACTGACCCCATCTTTTGCGAGTCCGTAGGATTGAAGTTTTTCCGGAGTAAGATAGTCTTGGATCGCGGTGTTTATGGTCGCGGTGTCGGTTCCTTCGGTGAGTGTTACCCCGATGGTCGCGGTGCGCTGTCCGTCGAGCCGTTCGATGTTTATCGAGGTATTCTGACTTTTTACCTCAGCGATTTGATCCAGGCGGACGATTCCGCGTGTGGCTGGGATTGGCAGAGCACGAAGGCCGTCAATGGAGTCTGTTCCATTGCCCATAAATGTAATCTCAACGTTGTCGCTGATGCCGTCAGCGCGGAAAGCCGCTTTACCCACTTTTTGTGGGGCGTAAATTGCATTGATCGTTCCGGCGGCCGCAAGCGGGTTAACGCCATATTGTATAAGCTTGTCTTCATCCAGTTTCACCTGAATTGCTGGTACAAGTAAATCTTGCGTAGAATTGCTTATCCGTTCGACGCCATCATACGTTTGAAGATAGGATTGCAAGTCATTTGCAGCACGTGCCAAAGCATCTCGATCGTTACCCAGGAATTGCACCTTAATATCATAGGCGCTTTCAGGTGGACCGTATGATGTTCCTTGAGATTTTATCTCAACCTCATTTCCGGCTGCTATTACGATCGGCGCGACTTCTTGATTGAATTGATCGCTAATTTTCTGGATTGTTTTTCCGTCAGGCCGGTCTTTTGGTTTTTCGAAATTAGCATAGAGCGTGCCACCAAAGAAGTAGAATGTTTTGAAGTAAGGCAATTGCACGAAGAGGTCCATGGATTTTTGCAAGATCTCTTTTTTCTTTTCAAGCGTCATCGTTGCCGGGAAGGTGTACTGAACCTGCATAGTGTCTGAGTCAGTAGTTGGGAATTGTTCGAATTTCAGTTGTGGGGCAAAGACAGAGATGCTGACGCCAAGCATAATAAAGGTAACAAGCACCGTAAGCGTCATGCGAAGCCGTTTTTCGTATATCCAGTTCATTAAACGTCCATAAGCGCGTGATAGCCAGTCGACAAAATTCTGTACGCGGTGAATGAGTGCCGGAAGGACAAGAATTTTTTCCCATCGTTTGAGTTGTGCTTGCCGACGATCTTCATACGTTTGTTGTTTGAGGAGCCATGATCCCAAAAGCGGGGTGATGCAGATGGCGAGTGCATAGGACGAGAACAGCATGATGAGCACGGTATACGGAATGAATTTTAGGAAGTCGCCGATAATGCCGCCTAAAAAGGCGAAGGGGATAAAGGCAAATACCGTTGTGAGGGTTGAGGCCGTAACCGCGAGTCCAAATTTGCGGACAGAAACAAGCGCGGCTTCGCGACGTGTGTGCCCGTTTTCAATTTCGTGTTTGATTCCTTGCGCAATTACAATAGCATTATCGACGATAATACCCAGGGTAAAAATCATTCCGAACAACGTGAGAATGTTGAGCGAGAATCCAACGACGGGGAGTGCAAAGATTGTGACCAAGAATGTGAGTGGAATAATAAGGGCGACAAGAATTGAAGTGCGGAGGTCAATAAAGAAGAGAAGCACGATCGCAACCAGAATGAGCCCATACAAACCATTTTGCAATAAGCTTGAGAGTTGGTCTTCAACATATGGAGCATTGTCGTATGCTGTTACGATGTCCGTTCCTTCAGGAATAATTTTATCAGTTTTGATTTGCTCCATTTCAGCATTGATATCACGCGAAAGATTAATGATGTCACCATTGTCCTTCTTATATATAAGAAGATACACAGCTTCGCGTGCATACGATCCGCCATTTTTTGTGTAGCCAATAAAGTGGATGCCGTTATCTTCAGCTGGGACGCGCTCAATAGTTGCAACGTCACCGAGGGTTACGCGTCCAAGCGGGAGCGCCTTGAGGTCATCAACACTTTGTGCGGCTGCTGAAATTGTGATGGTTTCTTTGCTACCATCATCCATTGAGACAGATCCGCCAGGGATTGATGTTATGTAGGATTGCACCGCATTTTTCACCGCATCGAATGTGAGACCGCTTGCAGCAAATTTCACCGCATCAATTTTTATATCAATAGAAAAAGTATTGTCCGGCATGATATCAATTTTTTTCAGTTCCGGGCTTGAAGATTCAAGTCGTGTTTTTACTGCGGCAGCATATTGTAAAAGATCATCAACCGATTGGCCGTTGGATCCGACAATACCGAGCGCTTGAGATGCTCCGGCTGCATCGACAGTTTCCACATTCGTGTCGACATCCGATGGAAGATTAAGCTTGCCAAGTTCATCTGAAATGGTTGATGAAATTTCAGGAATTCGGCTTGAATCCTCAAGTGTTGCTATAACGGTTCCGTAGCTGCTTCCTGCTGTCGCTCTCACATTTGAAACGCCGTCAATATTTTTTGTTGACTGTTCTATCGGTATCAAAACAGACTGTTCGACATCTTCAGGAGACGCACCAGGATAAACCGCACGTACGACGACAATATTTACAGGAATTTTTGGAAAATCCTGTCGTTGGTTCGTTGTCATGCCCCATACTCCGCCGGCAATAATGGCGAGTAGAATAAGGATGGAAATCCGATAACGGTTTATAAAAAAATGAGCTAACCGCTCGGTCCAGTTTTCGTGTTTTGACATGAAATCTATTTCTTGATTATGCGAGTAAGTAATTCTCTCAAACTGTGAGTCCTCATAGTATATGGAAATAGGCGATTAATGCAAGACTAACGTGAATTAAAACAGGGGCAGGATTTGTGGACGAGTTTTGCGCTTTCTATTTTAGCTACCTTAGATAATTTTCCCGCCAGTACTCTGTTGAACACGCTGACACTTTCCGCAGGACTGTCGTTTTTGTTTTTGGCCGTTTCTGAGAATGAAACTTGCTGTTAAAAAAAGTTTAATATTAATGTTTCCTCAACCATTATTTACCGTTATTACAAAAGACATATGCTGATTAGGAAACCACAGAAGAATATAGCTTGGTATCAACCGATGAAGAAAAAACTTCTGATTTTAAGGCCCGGAGAAGGAGTTCAATTGGACGTAAAGTATGTATATCCCGAAGGTAAGCGCCAATATCAGTTTTCAGTCCTCGACCCTTATACTAAACGTCATTATTGCATGATTTTTAATACCCGCGAAAGCAACAATGCTATTATTGCATTTCGTGAGGCAGAACAGCGTTTTGATTTTAAATTGCGATCAGTACAAACCGATAATGGTTCGGAGTTCCGAGGTAACTTCCATACTTGGCTAACTAAACATGATATCCCGCATTATTTCATTCCAAAACATTCACCTTACTGGAATGCTGAAGTGGAGCGGGTGCATAAAACCGTAGATGATGAATATTACCACAACCCGTTTCGTTCCTGGAAAACACTTAGTGCCTGGTTACATTATTACAACACTGAACGCATACATCAATCACTTAATGCACTTACCCCTTTTGAAAAGACCCTAAAAAGCGTCACCCTTGACTGTTAACTGTACAGAAATGTAAAAATAAATCCTCTTCATCTCTTATGCAATGCTTTTTATTGGTTTGGTACGTATCCCAATAAAATATTGGCCAAAAGCAACTATTAATATAATCTAATAACGAGATTACTTATGATGCAATCGTAGTTTGAAGAAAAAGAAGGACCTATTAGATCCTTCCGAATTAGATTCATTGCGACTATAAGGCTTTTATCCAGCCCAATGTTATTCCAGGCTTTTATAACAGCCGATTGATAATAGGAAACCCATGATTACACCTGCTATTATTACTATTAGCTTATAGTCTTGAAATGTACTATTAAGAGATAATGTTACTGTTGCAAAAATAACTGCTATGAATATAAAAATAGCCAACAGCATACGAACATTGACGAATTTCCTAATAGGCTTCATTTGAATACCCTCCAATTAGTCAATACTCGCTTTATTTACCAATATAGAACGAGATTGACTTTCATTTGATTGTCTATAAAGGTGAATATGTGATACAAATAACTTTTTTAAATTATATCATATCTATTGAAATCTGCCAAATTTCCAAAAAGCCCTCACTTCCTCTCTGGATGTGCTTTGTACCCGCATTTGATTCGTCACAGTGCGGCCACTTATTTCATCAAGCAAGGTGGATCGCAATGATCCCCCAGAGAAGGAGGAAAGAATCTCTTGCGTTATTAGAAGGGGAGAAAGTATTACTTAACCAAAAATCAAGGATTAGAAGAGGGACATAGAGTATTGAGAGCCAGCGAATAGTTACAGTGAAAAAGGATTTGTCATTTTCGCCCTATCTTTCATAGTAAAATTTTACCATATTGCGTGTAGTTTATGCATGCATTTTTAGTGTCGTAAAAGTGGTGTACAATACAGGTATGACCATACCACAAGCACTCCAGGATTTCTTGGAATATCTGCAGCTCGAGCGCAACGCCTCGCCCCGGACGTGCGCGAACTATAAATTTTATCTGAATCGGTTTGCGGATTTTGCCGATATTAAGGTCCCGCAGGATATCACAGCAGATAAAGTAAAAAAATTCCGACTGTGGCTGAATGAACATAGGAGTCCAAAAGGCGAGGGATTAAAAAAGACTACGCAGAATTATCACTTAATAGCACTGCGTTCATTTTTGAAATATTTATCTCGCAACGACATAAAGACGCTCGCGCCTGAAAAAATTACGCTTGCCAAACAAGAAGAGCGGCAGGTATCTGTGTTAGAAGAGGATGAGCTCGAACGATTTTTAGAAGGACCGATAGCCGAAGGAGCCAATGATATTGTTTCAGTTCGTGATAAGGCAATTTTAGAAACACTTTTTTCAACCGGCTTGCGTGTATCAGAGCTCGCGGCGCTCAGACGCGATGAATTAAATTTAAAAAAAGACGAACATGCGGTCCGCGGAAAAGGGAAAAAATTACGTCTTGTCTTTTTTTCTCCGACAGCACGGCGCTGGATCGCAGAATATTTAAAACTGCGACATGATGCTGACCCTGCACTTTTTGTTCGACATGATCGTGCATCGCATGTCGGCAAAGACGACGAACGTGATCAAAAAGAAGCCGAAGCGCTCACGCCGCGTTCCATTCAACGGATCGTTCAATTTTATGCGCGGCTTGCCGGTATCACCAAACGCATTACACCGCACACGTTGCGCCACACTTACGCGACTGACTTGCTTGCAAACGGCGCAGACATTCGTTCGGTGCAATCATTACTCGGTCATGCATCAATTACTACAACACAAATTTATACACACATCACCAATCGGCAACTGAAAGATGTGTATCACGCATTCCATGATCGCAACAGAAAATTCAACAAGAAAAAAGACGAATGAAAAAAATGTTAATTACCGGATCTAGCGGGCAAGTAGGAAGCTATCTCAGAAAGGAAGCTGAAAAGCACTACGATGTCATTGGTATTGACCTCGAGCAGAATCCGCTCGTTGATATTGTGTTAGATTTATCAGATTCGGATGCGTTTGCCCGTTATTTAGAGCATGCAGAGCCCGACGTGATAGTACATACTGCGGCACTTACTTGGGTGGATTATTCAGAAGATCACCATGAAGAGACCGATGCGAATAACGTACGCCCGGTTGAAACCATAAAGAAATATGCAAAAAGCGCGAAACTAAAACCGCAGGTCATATTTATTTCTTCTGACTATGTATACGACGGCAAGAAAATAGACGGACTGTATACAGAGGATGATGAAGTCAACCCGCTGAACTATTACGGCGTTTCAAAAGTTAAGGGAGAAGAAGTTATCCGTAAATATAAGAATCACTGCATATTGCGAACCGGAGTTGTATTTAGCTGGCATCCCGAAGGGAAAAATTTTTTCATGCAGGTTTATACTCAACTGAAAGCAGGCGAAGAGATGAAGGTGGTAGATGACCAGATCTCAAATCCGACATACGCACCATCTCTCGTTAAAGCAATTCTGCGAGTTGCTGAAAAAAGAATTATAGGGACATACAATGCAACTGGCCCAGAAACTTTTAATCGTTTCGAATTTGCTGAAAAAATCGTTCAAGCTTTTGGTTTTAATCTTGAGAAACTATCAAAAGCCAAGACAACCGATTTTCCAATTAAAGCAGAGCGTCCAATGAATGACGGGACTGATTCACATAAATTATATAAAGATCTTGGTTGGGAATTTCCAGACGTAGAGGCAAATTTTAAAAACATTAAGGAACACATCAATGGATAAGAAAAAAGAAATTTTAGTAGAGTGCCATGACCTTGAAGGAAAAATAAAGAAGGTGCCTGCATCTGAATTATCTTATCGACCGAGTGTCTATGGAGTATGCATTGAAGATGATAAGATTTTACTTTCACGTCAGTTTGATGGATATGATTTTCCAGGCGGTGGAGTTGAATTACACGAAACACTCACAGAGGCCTTAAAGCGCGAGTGTTGGGAAGAAACTGGATTCACCGTTGAACCACTTGGACTTATTGTTGCAGAGACATCTTTTTATGTCCCAAAATACAAAGAAGGAGCATGGAACGCCCAAGTTATTTATTATGCGGTAAAAAAAACCGGTGGAGAGTTTTCTATTGAAAATTTTGATGAACATGAAAAAGAATATGTCAAAATGGCCGAGTGGGTGCCACTTTCTGAAATTGAAAAATTAAAATTTTACAATTCTGTTAACAGTGTTAGGATAATCCAGCGCGCAATTCGTGATGAATATGCGCCCCTGTAGTTCAACGGATAGAACAGCGGCCTTCTAAGCCGCGGATGTAGGTTCGATTCCTATCGGGGGCACCACATAGAAATGTTTGTATAAAGACATCACAATCAAGTCGGATAGACTTGCTAATTTTTTTACTTTCGACGTAATATTTTTTTGGAAGAGTATAGACAAATATTTATTTTTTCCTTGGCTTTACATGGTATACTTCATGCATGAGGTCCGCGACAAAAAATTCATCTATTTTTACGTTGAGCGCATTTGTTGGCACCATATTCGGTGTCGGATTATATAGCATGCCATATGTTATGAGTCGTTCCGGTGCTTGGATATTTTTGGCATACGTCATTGTAGTCGCGAGCCTTGTATTTTTAGTAAATTTTTTATTTGCCGACGTCGTTTTGCGCACACCCCCGCAAGAGCGCTTCTTGGGATATGTCGGTCAATACTTCAGCAAACGGGCAGAAAAAATTTTTGGATGGATTACCGTCATCGGTTTCTGGGGAACCTTTTTGGCGTATCTGCTCGTGTGGGGAGAATTTGCCTACTTGGTATTCGGATCCGTTATTCCATTTTCGCCAATTCAGTTTTCTCTCGTCTTTTTTATTCTTACATTTATTGTCATTTTTAAAGGCGGCCGCACTGTTGAGTGGGTAGATATTTTAATGCTTCTTGGTGCGGCAGTGCTTTTTGCGATTTTGTTTGTGCGGGGCTCTGAGCATCTTCAATATTTTTTTAGATCGACATCTGGATTCGATGGATATATTCTGCCCTATGGATCGGTGATGTTTGCTTTTTGGGGCGCTGGTATTATTCCTGAGGTAGTTAATCAGTTACGCGGAGAACCAAAACGCATACTACGTTTGCTGATTATCGGTCAAATTATCGTCGCCGTTCTTGGGTTGATGTTTGCGTTTTTTGTTGTTGGCATGACCGGCGCAGATACAAGCAGAACCGCTTTTGAAGGATTGGAACCGTATATCGGCCGCGTCGGAGTGGTCATTGGTGCGGTAATAGGATTAATTACTACTGCGCTGGCATACAATAATCTGGGCTGGGTTTCTCGAAACATTATGATGTTTGATGCGAAATTTAAAAAAATTGCAGCAACCGCATCGGTTGTGCTCCCTCCCGTATTTCTCATGATGCTCGGGCTCGTGAATTATGTCTTGGTGATGAGCGTCATCGGTGCGATCTTCCTCGCATCTCAGGGTTTTATGATTTTCCAGCTCTATCGGCGTTCCCGGGCTACCATGGCGCCAGATCAGCCTAGCTTAACAAAGAAGCCGGTTCCGTCTTGGCTTCTTACTTCGGCGAGTATTCTTTTTTCAGCTGGAATTTTGGTAGAGGTTGGGTTTATCATTTATGAGTTCGCGGTTGGTAGGCTTTAATTTTGCAAAAAAAGGCAACACGCCGTATAGTAGGTAGGCAATGAATGTTAAACGTATCATCCGATCTATTTTTCCGGCATGGGCAATCCGTTTGTACCACCATATTTTTGCCGCATTTGCCGCGGTGTATTATCGACGTCCAGGGAATAAACTGATCATCATTGGAATTACCGGGACTAATGGAAAGTCCACAACAGTACAGATGGTCGGGCATATTTTGCGTTCCACCGGACATCGTGTTGCCTGGATGTCGACCGCGACAGAACGTATTGGTGATATTGAAAAATTGAATACGCGCAAAATGACTATGCCAGGACACGGCACGCTGCAGAAGTTTTTACGTGACGCAGTCGATGCCCACTGCACGTATGCCGTTACCGAAGTCTCGTCCGAAGGTCTCGCACAATCGCGCCACGTTAGCATTCCATTCGATGTTGCAGTATTTTTAAACATTACTCCTGAGCACATTGAATCACATGGAAGCTTTGAACGTTATCGAGATGCAAAATTAAAGTTATTTCGCTATATGGCTTCGGAGCGCGTAAAAAAGAACGGGCGCGTGCAAGAACGGAGTGTTGTCTTGAATATGGACGACAAAGAAGGGCAGAATTTTTTCTGCACGAAAGCCGAACATTATTATGCAACGTCCCGGTCGGGTACGGCTTACCAAGGATTCGAAAAAGTATTCTGGCCGACCGCAATTACTCCAAGACCAGATGGGGGCAATACCTTTACCATCGACGGAAACGAGTGTCAGCTGCCGGTGCTCGGGCTTTTTAATGTTGATAATGCGTTATCGGCAATCGCCGCTACCTATGCAGTAGGTATCCCGATTGCAGAATCCACACACGCACTTCAGGATTTCCCCGGAGTACCAGGGAGACTCGAATTTATTATGCGCGATCCATTTACGGTTATTGTTGATTATGCGCCGGAGCCCGCATCCATGCAGGCGTTGTATGATTTATCGGATACAATTCAGCATAACCGCATCATTCATGTGTTCGGTTCAGCCGGGGGCGGACGAGATGTGGTAAGACGCCCAATTCTCGGAAAAATAGTTGGAGCGCGGGCCGATATCGCCATTGTGACCAACGAAGATCCGTACGATGATGACCCTATGCAGATTATTAATCAGGTCGCTCAAGGGGTGGTAAGCGTAGGAAGGCTTCACGAGCAGGAAGATTTGTTTCGTGTGCTCGATCGCAGAGAAGCCATACGGCTTGCTGTGGGCAAAGCAGAGTCCGGGGATCTTATATTTATAACCGGAAAAGCCTGCGAACAATGGATTATGGGGCCTTTGGGCACAAAGACACCGTGGGATGATAGAAAGGTTGCACGTGAGGAATTACAGAAAAAGGGGTATTTATCCACATAATATGTGGATAAATTTGCCCATTTCATGTATACTGAACTCGAGAGAAACAATAAATGAGCTAATATTAGCCTAAAAGATAGACTTTCAGGTAGTGTGGGTAATTCTTGACAGTCGCTTTTCTTTCTGCTAGTTTCACAATATGCGCATTTTGCCAGATTTTGGCTATTTTTCGCTCCAAAACATTAAGGGAGCGCGAGCTATACATCAGTAAAAATAAAATTACTATTAAACCGCGAGGGTAGCGGGAATTTTTTATGTCTACTAGGAAAAACGCGAGTACCGACCTGAAGACAATGGAAATTCACGGTCGAAAATTTTTCACACACTCTCATGAAGCGATTCCGCTTCCTGATTTAATCGAAGTTCAGCGTCATAGCTACGACTGGTTTTTCCGCGAAGGGCTTCGCGAACTTTTTGACGAGGTATCGCCGGTTAAAGACTTTATCGGCCGTGATCTCGAGCTTCATCTTTTAGATTATTACCTTGATGAGCCTCGTTTTGACGAGCGGACTGCCAAGGAAAAAAATCTGTCCTATGAGGCAGCGCTGCGTGTCCAGGTGAAACTTATTAATAAGAAGACAAACGAAATTAAGGAACAATCCATTTTTTTGGGGGATTTCCCGGTCATGACCGAACGAGGAACCTTTATTATTAATGGAATTGAGCGCGTCGTCGTATCGCAGCTTGTCCGATCCGCAGGGGTATTCTTTTCGTCCGAGTTCATTCGCGGGCGAAATTATTATGGTGCGAAAATAATTCCGAATCGCGGCGCATGGCTTGAAATAGAAACCGACATGAATGATGTCATGTGGGTGAAGATCGATCGCAAACGTAAGGTGACGGTTACCGCATTACTTCGCGCCTTTGGGTATGGGTCAGACGAAGAATTGCAGCAGTTATTTGCAGATCTCAATGTTCCTGAAGCAAAAGAGTATCTTGAGGTGACACTTGCAAAAGATCCATCGCATTCCGAAGCAGAAGGATTAAAAGAAGTATATAAAAGAATTCGCCCGGGCGATTTTGCAACCGTTGATAATGCACGTGAGCTCATTCATAAGATGTTCTTCTCTTTTGATAGATATGATTTTGGAAAAGTTGGTCGCTATAAGCTGAACCAACGTTTTGATTTAGATATGCCGAATGATGTTGAACACCGCGTGCTGCAGAAAAAAGATTTAATCGCAATTCTTAAAGAAGTTATTCATTTGAATGTCTCACAAGAAGATGCGGATGATATTGATCACTTAGGAAACCGACGTGTCCGCGCAATTGGTGAATTAGTGCAGAACAAATTCCGAATCGGTCTTGCTCGCATGGAACGTATCGTTCGCGATCGTATGTCAACGATGGACATCAATACTTTAACCCCAAATCAGTTAGTGAATGCACGGCCGATTATTGGCGTATTAAAAGAGTTTTTCATGTCGTCGCAGTTATCGCAGTTCATGGATCAGACAAACCCGCTTTCAGAGCTCGAGCACAAACGACGTCTTTCAGCGATGGGCCCTGGTGGACTTTCCCGCGAACGTGCAGGATTTGATGTTCGTGACGTGCACCGCACGCACTATGGCCGTATCTGTCCAATTGCCACTCCAGAAGGACCGAACATTGGGCTCGTTGGCCACTTGTCGGCGTATGCGCGCATCAACGATTTTGGATTTATTGAAACTCCATATCGGAAAGTTATTCATGATCCAGAGAATTCTCCAGAACAAACAGAAGGAGAAATTTTACGTGAGGATATTGCGGGCGTTGCAAAGGCGGGTGATAAAATAGATAAGACACTCGCTGATAAATTATCAAAAGTAAAAGATTTAAAAACCATCCCAGTAAAGCCACGCGTGACAAGTGAGGTCGTATACCTGGATGCGTTTAGAGAAGAGAGGTATATTACCACCGCCGCGACTACGCCGTTTGATGAAAAAGGATATTTTGTTGAGGATCGCGCACGTGTTCGTGTGCATGGAGAGCCGACCATTTCTCCGATTGAAACCATTGATTATGTGGACGTTGCGGCAAATCAAATTATTTCTGTTGCAACATCTCTTATTCCGTTTGTTGAGCATGATGACGCCGCTCGGGCATTAATGGGAACAAACATGCAACGTCAGGCGGTGTCTGTGATTAATCCTGAGTCTCCAACTGTCGGTACGGGGGTTGAGGTTCGTGCAGCAAAAGATTCCGGGCATGTCGTCTTAGCAAAAAAGAGCGGCATTGTTACCTATGTTGACGGATCGAAGGTGGTGGTTGAAGAAGAAGATGGAAATGTCCGGGAATATCCTATGGGCAAATTTATCCGATCAAATGCATCCACCTGTTTAAATCAAAGGCCACGTATTGAAAAAGGCGCAAAAGTGAAAGCTGGTGATGTTCTTGCTGACGGCGCATCCACGCAGAATGGCGAACTCGCGCTTGGACAGAATATGGTCGTCGCGTTTATTCCATGGGAAGGCGGCAATTATGAAGACGCAGTTTTGGTTTCAGAGCGCGTGGTGCGGGCAGACCGTTACACCTCAATTCATATTGAAGATTTTACGATTGATGTCCGTGACACGAAGCTAGGACCTGAAATTGTGACACGCGATATTCCAAACATTTCAGAAGAGAAGCTCAAAGATTTAGACGAAGAAGGTATTGTACGAATCGGCGCACAGGTCAAATCGGGCGATATTCTCGTTGGAAAAATTACCCCGAAAGGCGAGACAGAGCTTTCCGCAGAAGAAAAACTTCTCCGTGCAATATTCGGGGAAAAAGCGAAAGACGTAAAAGACAGCTCCCTTTATTTGGAACACGGCGAGCAGGGTAAAGTTGTCGACATTAAAATATTTTCGCGCGAAAAGGGAGATAAAATCCCGTCGGGAGTAATTAAAAGCATTCAGGTTTCCATCGCACAGCTTCGCAAAGTGCAGGTTGGAGATAAGATGTCAGGACGTCACGGAAATAAAGGTGTCATTTCTCGTATCGTTGCACAAGAAGATATGCCATATCTGCCGGATGGCCGCACGGTCGACATTATTTTAAATCCTTTAGGGGTCGCATCCCGTATGAATATTGGACAGATTTTAGAAACTCATCTTGGCATGGCTGCAAAAACTCTTGGATATAAAGTAGCCACTCCGGCACTGAATGGTGTACCCGAAGAGACGATTAAATCTGAATTACAGCGCGCCGGTTTGCCAGAAAATGGAAAGCTCCGTCTTATTGATGGACGTACCGGTGAGCCTTTTGATCAGGAGGTTACTGTCGGGGTCATGTACATGTTGAAGCTTAATCACTTGGTTGAGGATAAGATTCATATGCGTTCTATCGGGCCATATTCCCTCGTTACGCAGCAGCCTTTAGGCGGTAAAGCGCAATTTGGCGGGCAGCGTTTCGGAGAAATGGAAGTCTGGGCCCTCGAAGCCTACGGCGCAGCATACACGTTGCAGGAAATTTTGACGATCAAGTCAGATGATGTCCCCGGACGGAGTAAAGCATACGAATCAATTATTAAAGGTGAACCCATTACGCAACTCAATGTTCCGGAATCGTTCAATGTGTTAATTCGGGAATTAAAAGGTTTAGGCCTTGATGTTGAGCTCTTGGATAAAGGCGGCAAAGTCGTACCCGCAGAACCCTCGCAGCGCGCAAAAGTCCGCGACGAGCAACGTAAGAAAGCTAAAACGAAATAATATGTATTTTGACGAAGCACTTAAACCACAAGATTTTAGCGCAGTGAGGCTGACCGTCGCGTCGCCTGATACTATTCGTCAATGGTCGCACGGAGAAGTAACTAAGCCGGAAACGATCAACTATCGAACGCAAAAACCAGAAAAAGACGGATTGTTTTCTGAGCGCATTTTTGGACCGACAAAAGACTGGGAATGCTATTGTGGAAAATATAAACGGATACGCTACAAGGGAATCGTTTGTGATAAATGCGGCGTTGAAGTAACTCGTTCAATCGTCCGCCGCGAGCGCTTTGGCCACATTGAATTGGCGGCGCCGGTATCACATATTTGGTTTTTGCGAGGCGTGCCCTCAAAGATCGGGCTCTCTCTCGATATGTCCGTTATGGAGCTTGAGAAAGTTATCTATTTTGCCAACTTTATTATTACCGGTGTTGATGAAGAATCACGTGCACAGACCTTTGAACAGATTGAACAAGAAGCAAAATCCAAAAAGAAATTACTGGAATCAGAATTTAAACAGGTTGAGCAGGAAATAAAGAAGAAATTGGGTGAAGCAAAGTCCAAAGCGAAAAATGCAGAAGAACAGAAAAAACACGCTGAACTTTTTGGCGCGGAATTGGAAAATGCTCGCACCATGCATGAAGAAAAAGTGAAAGAGTTGGATTCCGTGGTCACCCTGGCAAAGAAGGAACTGCAATCCCTGCAGCCGTTAATGATTTTGTCTGAAAGCCAATATCAGAATTTGTCCTTGAAATACGGGCATGTGTTTGATGCTGGTATCGGTGCGGAGGCGATTCAGCAGCTTCTTACCATGATTGATTTGAATAAAGAAATAAAGAAGCTTGAAAATTTAATGGTGAAGGCGGCGGAAAATAAGAAACGCAGAATTTTGAAACGCCTGAAACTTTTGAAGAATTTCAAAAAGAATAACATTCGACCAGAGTGGATGATTATGAATACCATTCCAGTTATTCCCCCAGATCTTCGGCCAATGGTACAGCTCGATGGTGGGCGTTTTGCTACTTCTGACTTGAATGATTTGTATCGTCGCGTAATTAACCGTAACAATCGTCTGAAACGGCTTATTGAATTGAATTCACCAGAAGTTATTACCCGCAACGAAAAACGCATGTTACAGGAAGCCGTTGATGCGCTGATTGATAACTCGGCTCGCCACGGTAAAACCGTAACCGCTTCAACTGGGCAGAAACGACAGCTTAAATCCATTGCTGACATGTTGAAAGGAAAGCAAGGACGGTTCCGCCAGAACTTGCTTGGAAAACGCGTTGATTATTCAGGCCGTAGCGTTATTGTTGTCGGCCCGCACCTGCAATTACACCAATGTGGTTTGCCAAAACGCATGGCGCTGGAACTCTTTAAACCATTTGTGATTTCTGAACTTATCAAGCGTGAATATGTGCATAATGTCCGGAGCGCAAACCGATTTATTGAAAGTGATCGCGATGAGGTGTGGGATATTCTTGAAGGTATTACCAAGAAAGCGCATGTGTTTTTGAATCGTGCACCAACCTTGCATCGCCTTGGCATTCAGGCCTTTCAGCCGGTACTTATTGAGGGTAAGGCAATCCAGTTGCATCCGTTAGTGTGTCCGCCATTTAACGCAGACTTTGATGGTGACCAGATGGCCGTCCATGTACCGCTCACTGAAATGGCAAAAGTTGAAGCAAAAGAACTTATGATTTCAACCCGCAACTTGTTGAAGCCTGCGACCGGAAAGCCAGTTATTACTCCTTCACAGGATACCGTGCTTGGTTGTTTCTATCTCACGAACATGCGCGCAGAAAAAGCAACCAAAGCCTGTGTAGACGAAGAAGAAGCTATCAGTAGATATCGACTTGGCTATCTGCATTTGCAGGAGCCTGTTCGCTGCCGTGTTAAAGGAAATAAAGTATTGGATACTTCGGTGGGACGAATTATTTTCAACCGGGTGTTGCCCGCAAAATGGCCGTTCCGGAATGAAATTTTCAACAAAAAGACGTTGTCCGCCCTTGTGACCGAACACTTAAATACAATCGGCCATGAAGAAACCGTCCATTTACTCGATAGCATCATGCAATTGTCATTCGAGTATTTGACGCGTTCCGGAATCAGCTGGGGCATGTCTGATCTTGTGACGCCGAAGGAAAAACAGAAAATTTTAGATGACGCACAAGCGCAGGTCGATGCAATTCAGGAAAACTATGAGATGGGTCTGCTCACCGATGATGAGCGACGGGCTCGTGTGATTGAAATTTGGGATCTCGCAAAACAACAGATTCAGGAAGTCTCAAAAAAAGCCCTTGATCCATATGGTCCGGTTTTTTCAATGATTGAGTCTGGCGCTCGGGGAAGTTGGGGACAGACTACGCAGATGATGGGGATGAAAGGTTTGGTGACCAACCCGCGGGGTGACATTATTGAACTACCAGTGAAAGGGAGTTTTAAAGAGGGCTTCTCAGTGCTCGAATATTTCATTTCGACTCACGGTGCTCGAAAAGGACTTTCTGATATTGCTCTGCGTACTGCGAACGCCGGCTACCTGACTCGCCGTCTTATTGATGTTTCGCAGGATGTAGTTATTATGGAAGAAGACTGCGGTGACGAAGAGGGGATAATTGTAACACGAGAAGAAACCGAAAAACTCGGAGAAGACTTTTTGGATCGTTTACTCGGACGTTGCCTCATTGAACCCATTAAGGATGTGAAGACTAAAAAAGTAATCGTCAAAAAAGGCGAAATCATTACGCAGGAAATTTTAAAGAAACTCGCAAAGGTAAAATTTGATGAAGCGCGTATTCGGTCGACATTAACCTGCCGCACCCATCGCGGGCTTTGCCAAAAATGTTACGGATTTGATTTGGGGTACAATCAGCAAGTGAAGCTAGGTATAGCTGTCGGTATCATTGCCGCACAGTCTATTGGTGAGCCAGGAACCCAGCTGACAATGCGTACGTTCCACACTGGAGGCGTTGCAGGCCAGGATATTACTCAAGGTTTACCTCGCGTTGAAGAATTGTTTGAAGCACGCCCCGTCAAGAAGCCGGCATTCTTAGCAGAAGCAAAAGGGAAAGTTTCGGTGAAAGAAGAACAGGGCGCGGATGGTGAAAAAATTCGTATAATTACCCTTACCGGTATTGGTGAAGAATTGCACCGGTATTCATATCCGAAGAAAGATAAGGTTGATGTAAAAGTTGAGGATGGTAAAAAAGTTAAGAAAGGCCAGGTACTTTTTACGACCAAGAAAGAAGAAGTGAAAAGTGAGGCTGACGGCCACGTACGATTCGAACCCGATTCCGTATTAGTTATTGAGCAAAAAGAAAAGAAGTGGGAATATCAGATTCCGTTCGGTTATGTAATTGTGGTGAAAGACGGGGCTTCTGTTGAGCGCGGAGACCGTTTAACGGAAGGTTCGATCGACTTACATCAGTTATACGCATTGAAGGGTAAGCTTGCCGTGCAAAAATACATTATTGAGGAAATTCAGACGATTTATTCAACACAAGGCCAGAAGCTAAACGACAAGCACGTCGAAATCATCGTTCGTCAGATGTTTTCTCGGGTGTATGTGCGCGATGCCGGTGACACTGATTTACTGCCAGGTGAAATTATTGAAATTTCTTCATATGAAGAAGCTAACAATAGTTTAAAGAAAGGTGAAAAAGAAGCGATTGTCGATGTCTTGTTGCTCGGTATAACGAAAGCCTCTTTATCGATTGAAAGCTTTTTCTCAGCCGCTTCATTCCAAGAGACAGCCCGCGTTCTTATCGACGCTGCAGTTTCGGGAAAGATTGATCATCTGCGTGGGTTGAAGGAAAACGTAATCATCGGTCGACTGATTCCATGCGGAACCGGTTATGGCGTTGAACATTCAGAAAATCTTGAAGAGGCGCTTACCGCCACCAGCGAACAAGAAGCCGAATTAGCTATACAAGCAGAAGAAGCAGCAAAGTCAGCTCAAGAAAAAGAAAGGGCATAAGGCTGTAACTTGATACTTGCACCTAGGTTATATCTTGATTGAATATGCCCGGATTTCGTGGTATTATCGGAGGACAGTATGGCAAGAAGAGTAAAGAAATCAAATAGAAGGAAGCCTCGCGAAGAGTCAGAGGAAGAAGATGAATCTCGCTTGCGCGTACGGCAAGAAACAAAGCACGGCATTATCGCAGTTGCATTTGTTGCCGCCGCAATTTTGGGCATCTTAAGTTTTCTTCAGCTGGCCGATGTTGTTGGCAGCGCAATAGATCGTGCACTTACCGCCCTATTCGGATGGGGAAAATATATTGTGCCGATTTTCTTTGCCATTTTAGCTTGGATGTTTTGGAAAAAAGAAGAACGCTCGATCAAGCCATCCAATTGGGTGGGGTTTGGGCTTTTTGTGCTTGCGTATTCCGGGATTTTCCACTTGATTATCCCGAAGACCAAGGCAACGCAGACGATTCTTGATGGACGCGGAGGCGGCTATCTTGGGTTCGCTTTATCGTATCCATTGCGTTCGATTATGGGGCCATGGGCAACCGGCGTTTTGTTGATCGGCCTGTTACTGGTTGCGCTTTTGCTGTGGTTTGACACGTCACTTCCTGAGCTTGCAGATAAAGGAAATGTATTTTCTCGTTTTTCGTTCCGCTTCCGACGTTTTCGTGAACGTATGCAGCGTAACTGGACGATGAAAAATATAGAGAACCGACCAAAGGATGAAGAAGACGGGTCAGAAAAAGAGGCAGAGGACGACGAGGAATCCGATGAAGCTGAAATGACACCAGAGGTCACAAAGGCCATAGAAGAAACTGAAGAGCGCATGAAGTCAGAGGCGCGGGCATACGCGCATAAACAGCAGCGTCCGTTGTTACGCAAACGCCACGCGACAAAACCTTTCCCGCTTACTCTTCTGGAGTCTGGTGGCGAGAAGCCAACGAGCGGAGATATTGAGGCCAATAAAGAGGTAATCAAGAAAACGCTTGAGACATTTGGTATTGATGTTGAAATGGGAGCTGTGAGTGTCGGGCCAACAGTGACTCAATATACCCTACGTCCCTCAGAAGGAGTAAAACTTTCCCAAATCACCACACTCGCAAATGATTTAGCGCTTGCGCTTGCTGCGCACCCAATTCGTATTGAAGCGCCAATTCCAGGGAAATCATTAGTGGGAATTGAAGTGCCGAATGAGGCCAAAGCGATTGTAAAACTTCGCGATATTTTAGATAGCTCAGTATTCAAAAATCGCGATACCGATTTGACGTTTGCGCTCGGGCAAAATGTTGCCGGCAACCCGGTCGTGACTGCACTTGATCATATGCCACACCTGCTTATAGCCGGGGCAACTGGCTCTGGAAAATCAGTCTCAATTAATTCATTGTTGTTAAGTCTTTTATATGCGAATAGTCCAGACAGTCTCCGATTGATTCTTGTCGATCCGAAACGCGTAGAGCTTACGCCGTATAACAATATCCCGCATCTTTTGACCCCAGTAATCACGAGCGTCGAAAAAACAATCAACGCGCTCAGGTGGGTGACTGGAGAAATGGACCGCCGTTTCCGACTCTTAGAAGAAACAGGAAAACGAAACATTGAAGGATATAATAATAACGGCTCCGAAGAGCAGTTGCCGTATATCGTTGTTGTGATTGATGAATTGGCTGATTTGATGGCGATTGCAGCAACTGAAGTTGAAGGCGTAATAATACGCTTAGCACAAATGGCGCGAGCAGTTGGCATTCATCTTGTTGTCGCAACCCAGCGTCCGTCGGTTGATGTTATCACCGGCCTTATTAAGGCAAACATCACCTCACGTATTGCTTTTTCTGTCGCATCTGGAATGGACTCGCGAACTATTTTGGATACAACGGGAGCTGAAAAATTGCTTGGCCGCGGAGACATGCTCTATATTAGCGCCGATCTTTCCAAGCCCCGTCGTTTGCAGGGAGCATTTGTTACCGACGAGGAGATAGAGGCCGTTACTGCGTATGTGAAGAGTCAAGGGACTCCAGAGTATGAAGAGGGTGTAGTAGAAAAACCTGGTCCCAGAGATCCGGGGGCAATAGGTGATAGAGATCCAACAGAAGACGAATTGTATGACGAAGCAAAAGACATCGTGGTTCGAGCCGGAAAAGCTTCTGCATCATATTTGCAACGTCGGCTAAGAATTGGCTATGCGCGAGCTGCCCGATTGCTTGATGTATTAGAAGAGCATGGCGTTATTGGCCCAGGGGACGGTGCAAAGCCACGTGAAGTATATTTGCAATCACTGGACGATGAGTCCGCCGGAACTTTTACTCCGGCAGATTATGCCCATGATTCTTCTGAAGTAGATGAAGAGGAAAGTGATGAAGATGAGTCAGCTGAAGAACTAGAAGACGATTCGGATGTAGCGCCAGAAGAAGATGAGGAGGATACAGAAACTGAAGAAGAGGAAGCTGACGAAGAAGTCGATGACGAAGAAAGAGAGGTATGACATCATTTACTAAGCGTGATGTGCGTCATGGGGAGCATGTTGGAGACACGATTCGATCGCTTCGCGAGGATTTGGGTTGGACGCAAGAAGAATTATCGGAGCGTTCACATGTTGATGCACGGTACATTCGGGCATTTGAAGAATACCGGTATCAGGATTTACCTGGTACACTATATGCCAAAAATTTTTTACGCTCCATTGCAGAGGCTTGCAACGTGAATACCGAAAAACTCCTTGACCGTTTTCAGTCGGACGAAAGGGTTTTTCCGTTTAAGCGGGCAATAACTCCTCCGAAAGAGCTTGCCACTCCGCGATTCTGGACGCCAAAAAAGCTCCGGGCGCTTATTTTGATTGTGTTACTGTTCGTAGCTATTGCCTATGTCGGAATCGAGCTTTTTGGGCTATTCCGGGCTCCGGATTTGATTATTTTCTCTCCCCAAGATAATATTGAGATACAGGCGACTTCAGTTGAGGTAAAAGGAAAAATCGAGAAAGGCGCCACAATAACCATTAATACTGCCCCAATCGATGTAGATGATGAAGGCAATTTTTCGACCCAGATTGACCTTACACCCGGGGTCAATACATTGACCATAACCGCGACACGGAAATTTGGACGCAAAACCACGGTCGTACGAAATTTATTTGCTCAGCCATTTCAATCAGATTAGCATTAACCATACAACGGTATGCCAAAGAAACCTTCTGCCCCAAATGCCCAAAAAGAAGTAAGTAATAAGGCTCAGGCCGCACGGCTTGCGATAGAGCAGATTCAGGATCGGTTCGGTAAAGGATCGATAATGAAATTAGGTGAGGCGCGGGCGATGAATGTTGAAGCCATCTCAACAGGATGTTTGTCATTAGACATTGCGCTCGGAGTCGGAGGAGTTCCTAAGGGGCGCGTCATTGAAATTTATGGCCCTGAAGCATCTGGAAAAACTACGCTTGCACAGCACATTGTAGCGGAAATGCAGAAAGTCGGGGGCATTGCGGCATTTGTTGATGCCGAGCATGCGCTCGATCCGGATTACGCACGGAAAATTGGTGTGAACATTAACGAGCTATTTATTTCTCAGCCAGACACGGGTGAGCAGGCTTTGGAAATTGTTGAAACGCTGGTGCGTTCAAACGCGGTGGATGTTGTCGTTGTCGACTCGGTTGCGGCGTTGACGCCAAAAGCTGAAATCGAAGGCGATATGGGTGATTCCCATATGGGTTTGCAAGCGCGGCTTATGAGTCAGGCTTTGCGCAAACTTACCGCTATTGTTTCTACATCAAAGACAACGGTAATCTTCATCAACCAGACGCGTATGAAGATTGGTGTCATGTTTGGGAATCCCGAAACAACGACCGGCGGCATGGCGCTGAAGTTTTATGCGTCTGTACGTATCGAAGTTCGACGTCTCGCACAACTTAAAAAAGGTGACCAAGTTATCGGTAACCGAACACGTGCAAAAATTGTCAAAAATAAAGTTGCCGCCCCGTTCAGGACCTGCGAATTCGACATTATGTATAATGAGGGTATCTCCTGGGCAGGCGATCTCATTGATCAAGGTTTAGCTTTTGGTGTGCTGACGAAATCTGGAAATACCGTAGCGTACGGCGAGCAAAAACTTGGTGTGGGACGTGAAAACGTACGCATGTTCCTGCGCGAGCATAAAGATCTCTCAGCAAAGATTCGGAAAGAGATATGGGATAAAGTTCACAGTTCGGCAGACGAAGAAGAGCAAAAAGAGGAAAAATAATTTAAACAAAGACTAAACACCCCGGCCGTTCGGCCCGGGTGTTTTTTTATTCTGTTCTTACGATGCGCGTTCGACGTAGTCTCCTGTATCTGTATTTACAATAATTTTATCGTCCTTGTTGATGAAGAGCGGAGCGCGGAGCTCTAAACCATTTTCCAAAGTAACTGTTTTAAAGACGTTTGTTGCTGTGTCTCCTTTTACTCCTGGCGGCGCTTCCGTTACCGTGTACTCGATTTTTTTCGGAATTTGTACTGTAACCGGCGTACCATCAATTAACATGACATCGACGAGCAGCCCGTCTTTCAGGAATTTTACTTTGTCGCCAAGCGCTTTTTTATCGATAAAAAACTGCTCGAAGCTTGTCTGATCCATGAAATGCGCTGACGAGTCGTCGGTGTACAAGAAAGAAGCTTTGCTTCGCGAAAGATTTGCTTCTTCAATTTTATCATTTGCCTTGAAGGTATTTTCCAGCGTGTTACCGCTCACGAGGTGACGGAGCTTCGTGCGCATGACCGCTTTTCCGCGGCCCATTTTCATATGGCTCGATTCGACAACTTCATACGGTTCACCATTAAACTGGATGAACGTGCCGACTCGCATGTCGTTCATATCATACATAGCAGTTGGGGGGTTAGTATTATTGCGGGACGTAAGCCAAAAGCGCCAAGAAGCGTGCCCGTTTAATTGCACGGGCGAGTTTTCGTTGGTGCTTTGCGCAGACTCCGGTTCGGCGTTTGGGAAGGATTTTACAGTACGGGGACACAAATTTTTGCAAAATATGCAGTTCCTTGAAATCAATTTCTTGAATCCCGTGTGTACAGAAATAGCATTGCTTATCTTGTTCATCCACCTGGTTATGCCGCCGTTTCTGGTTACGATGTGGTCTCATATTTCTCATAGATTAAAATGGGATATCTTCAACATTAATTTCATCTTCTGCCGGCCCCGCCTCTGGTTGCGCGGTTGAGTTATTGGCATTACCGGTGAAGGGATTGTTACCACCCCCACCTTTTCGGTCGAGCATGATAAGGTTATTAGCGATAATTTCGGTGCGGTATTTTTTTGTGCCTTGCTGATCTTCCCAACTTCGGGTTTGCAGGTAGCCCTCAATAAAGACTTTGCTCCCTTTTTTTAGGTATTGCCCAACAATTTCTGCCAGTTTTCGCCAAGCGACGATATTATGGAATTCTGTTTGTTCCTTTTGTTGGCCTTCTTTGTCGGTCCATCGCCGGCTAGTCGCAACCGAGAAGGAAGCGACGTTTTGTCCGGTTGGGGTTGTTCGCACCTCTGGGTCGCGGGTTAAATTACCGATAAGTAAAACTTTATTGAGATTCATCGCCATATGTTTAGTCGTTTAACGAATCGTTTTTTAGAAGCTCGTCGAGCTTTTCATCGAGCTCCTCGAGGGAAAGCTTTTCTTTTAGCTCTTCTTTTTTCGTTGGTGTTTCTTGCGCTTCTTTCTCTTTTTTTTCGGTTCGCTCCTTTTCTTTTTCTTCTTGTGCTTTGCGCAAGCGGGATTTCTCAACGCTTTCTCTCATGCGTTCTTCACGCTCAATATCTTCTTTTGTTTTCGCACGGGTTTGCGCAATCAAAAAGCGGATGACGTGCTCGTCAAGCGTTAACATCCGATGGAGCTCTTTTATAGATTTTGGGTCAGCATTAAACTCAATAATCCAATAGTTGGCATGAGTTTGTTTTTTTATTTCATAGGCGAGTTTTCGTTTTCTGATTTCGCCTTCTTTGGTGATTTCTCCGTGTTGAGTTATGTGGTCGACAATTTGCTTATGCAGCTTTTCTGTATCAGCATCACCTGTCGTTATCCGCATTAAATACACGAGTTCGTAGTGTGACATAAGTTGTATTCTTTACAACGTGAGTAAAATATAGGGGGCAGCAAGAATAGCCCGTAAGCGGACTTTATCATAAAAGCTTTTTTTTGGCAAGGACTGTCCTCTGGTAAGACAAAAGGCCGATTTTTGCTATACTAAAATTGACCTGATGTTTTATTTTCCAGTATGAAAAAGACAATTGGCATTCATTTTACTCAAGAAAATGGTGTGCGACTCACTCGAAATGGTGCATTTGATCCGGATGTTGAACGTGATGGAAATATGTGGCGCATGTATGTGGGAACGCTCGAAGGCAATCAGGTGGTCTCAGCGTCCTCGACAGACGGTTTGAATTTTACTGAAGAGGGGGTGGCGTTTATGGGTGGGGCGGTCCCAGACGTGTATCACGCTGACGATCTTTGGTACCTCTATACCGCTGGAATAAATATTGCGACTTCTACCGACGGCAAAACATTTGTTGCAACCGGTGAATCATTCCACTCATCAAACAGCATGGTGACCGCAGACCCATCAGTGGTAAAGTTATCGTCCGGAAAATATTTAATGCTCTATAAAATCAATCCAACTAATGGAAAACGATGAGTTTGAGAAAAGTATTGAGGAGGCTATTTTAGCTATTCCGGAAAAAATACGGGTCCGGATAGAAAACGTAGCGTTTGTCCTTGAAGATGATGTTCGTGCGGCGCGAGCGACAGAACAAGAAGTTCACGCACGTGGGATGCTTCTTGGGCTTTATCAAGGAGTCCCTCTCGGGAAACGGGGGCCATATTATTCTGGTGTATTGCCGGACAAAATTACCATTTTTAAGAGCGCAGTTGAGCGTGTGGCAGGATCTGACGACGATCGCATTCGTTCACTTATTCATGAAGTTGTTCATCATGAAGTAGCTCATTTTTTGGGTATGAATGAAGCAGAGGTGCGCGCGTGGGAACAGCGAAAACGCAAGCGCTAATGATCCCCTGTGTATATCAGATATTGACATATTAAGATTGAATAGGCACACATTCCTTCGTAAAACATCCCGAAGGAGGGTTTGGTTGTTATATCTCTTTCGTAACCGTCCGTTCGAATGGACGCATGCTTGAGCGTCGGTATGCAGTCATACGTAAAATTCAGCGGCGACTGAATCACCGCTGTCCCTACATGCCAGTACAGCCGCCATGGCCACGGCGCGCCAATCCGCAATTACCGATTCGACATCGGCTCCCTTAATCCAAGAGAAGGCCTTTGTATTTGTGTCCGCGCGTTATCATAGTGTATGCTTTGGGATATGACCTATGCCATCCAATTGGGCCGCGAACCGTTGCTTTCTCTTTTTGAGATCGAAGCCATGCTGCACACGCATGGCGTTGATGCTGAAATTGAAAGCGTCGGAACCGAGATTGCCTTTGTACGCTTAAGCGAATTTTCTCAAGAGATGTTTTCGTCGCTTGGCGGGTCAGTAAAACTCGGTGTCCGCATGCATCATATGCCAGTGAAGGAATTTTTAGCTGAGCCTTTGGCGTTGCTTGCGGACGAGGAATTTATGTTTAATGCCTTTATTGATGAACCGTCAATATCCTTCGCCGTGAATCTTTTTGGTGATGTTCCTCCAAGATTTCGGAAGCAGCTCAAACCACTATGCTTAGCGTGGAAGAAAGAACTGAAAAAACATCGCAAGCATGTTCGCTTTGTGGAAAGCAAAGAACAGAGCACCTCGAGCGTAACAGTTGCACGAAACCGATTGCTTCGCGGATGTGATTTATGGATAGTGTTTGTTAGAGATGAAGTTACGTTTGTGAAAACAATCGCTGTGCAGGATTATCGGGCATTTTCTGACCGGGATTTTGGTCGTCCGCGCCGCAATGCCCGGAATGGCATGCTTCCGCCAAAATTAGCCCGCATGATGGTGAATCTTTCTGGTGCTCGCAAAGGATCGGTTCTGCATGACCCGTTTGTCGGATCCGGTACTATTTTGCAGGAAGCTGCGCTGCTTGGGATTGATTCGCTTATCGGGACTGATATTGACGAACAAAATATTAAGGACGCAAAAGCCAATCTTGTGTGGTTGCAACAGCACAGCGATAAGGTGTGGATGATGAAATTTTCGAGGGCTGATGTGCATGCCCTTGCACCAAAAGAATATTTAGATGTCACGCATGTGGTTTCCGAGATAGATTTAGGAGATCCTTTGTTGAAGCCAATAACAATAGAAGAGGCGCAACGTCGTGCGCAAGAGGCACAAAAATTAATTCAGGCTGTTTGGGGGTATGCTGCCAAGCTTCCTAAGCTTGAATCTGTGACGCTCGCGATTCCGTTCTGGCCCCAGGCAAAAGGAGATTCCATATATGTCCAATTCATCAAGCCGGAAGCCTTTGAGAAGCGTTTTGATATTTCCGAAAGCAGAGGGTTTTCGCAGGAAATATCACCGAGAGGAGGGCTCGAGTATATGCGAAAAGATCAGTTTGTTGGGCGGGAAATTTTTGTCTTGGCGAAAAAATAAGCATTGAAGAACAGTACCAGGTTTTCCTAAACCTGGTACGTTTATGTGAAAAGTTTTCCGTAATGCCTTAAAAAAGTACGACAGCTTTGTGACAAGTGGCGTATTGCCCTTCAGCCGAAGAGATAGTGGATCACCTCCATTCATTTTTGGGGGAAAGATGGGCGGGCCCATTGGTGGGTTCCCGAGAAAGGTTTTGAGCGGACTGCGGATTGTTCTGCCGCAATTTTGAATCGATCGGCTAAATGGCGTAGCATTGCCTGATAGCCTCTTTTTGTGGATATTTCTTTCTTGGCGAAATCGATCCTCCTTCCTGCCTGTTGAAGTGTAACCTATCGATGTAAAGAACCTACTTATATTTTTATTTTACACCCTGAGCAGGCTGTGTGCAAATTGTGTTTAGGCTCCGGTGTGGAAATATATCACGTCGCCATCTTGGACGATATATTCTCGGCCTTCAAGATGCATCAAACCTTTGTCTTTTGCTCCATGTTCGCCTAACGCAACAAAATCTTTCCAGTTGATAACCTCGGCCTTGATGAATACTTTTTCAAAATCTGAGTGGATTTCTCCCGCGGCCTCAGGTGCGGTCGCTCCTTGTGGGATCGACCAAGCACGGGTTTCTTTCGGCCCTGAGGTGAAGTAGGTGATTAGCCCCAGTAGCGTGTATGCAGCCCGAATCAACCGATCGAGACCAGGCTCTTTCCATCCCAAGTCCTGTAAAAAAGCTTGAGCATCTTCTTTTTTTAATTCGACTAGCTCAGCTTCAATTTTGGCCGAAATTGCGATTCCCCCTTCTGGCGCATGTTCGACATCTCGTTCGTCGACGTTATATACTTTAAGTTCGGGTTTTGCCGTTAAAAACTGTAATTCATTTGCAGCATTTTGTTCATCATCGCTGAGCTCGATTTCGCGGGCAGGGAGACCCTTTTCAAGTCCGGCCTTCAATTTTTCGGCAAGTGCGAGTTCATTTTTTGCTGGTTTGTCTCCTGAGCGTGCCTTTCCTTCAACAGCTTCGATCCGCTTTGTGACGGTTTCAAGATCAGCCAAAATTAATTCGGTCATAATAACCTCATAGTCGTTTTGAGGATTTAGCGTTCCGTGTACATGTGCCACATCTGGATCATCGAATGTTCGCATCAGGTGGACAATCGCATTCACTTCACGAATGTTGGATAAAAATTTATTACCCAGACCCTCGCCTTTGTGTGCATCTTTAACAAGCCCAGCAATATCCACAAAGGTTGCTGTGGCTGGAATAACTTTTGCGGAGTCAGAGACGCGGGCAAGTTCTCCCAATCGGTGGTCAGGCACATCAACAATTCCGATATTTGGTTCAATAGTTGTAAAGGCGTAGTTTTGCGTTTCAACCTGTTTTTTAGTAATGGCTTTAAATAACGTAGACTTACCGACATTCGGAAGTCCAATAATACCGATTTTGAGCGACATAAAAGATGTGGTGATAATGATGTGCTTATGTTATACTGTATTTATGTTTGAAGATCAACAGCTTCAGTCAAGACAAGGTGCTCCAGCGGGGCCAGTGCCACCGCCGCCTCTTAATCCCGAACAACTTCGTGGAAGCCGTCCACAGGCTCCACAGCCCCAACAAGGTCAGCAGCCAACTCCACCTCAACCTTCACAGAATCCCGCTCCACAAGCTCCAGCCGGAAGTTCAAATCAAGATAAAAATTGGGGACCATGGAAGCCCAAACAGAGCCCCGGCTATAATCCGCCAGACACCCCGCAAGAAATTCAGCAAGTGTTGTCACAATATTCGGGCGGGGGAAGCGCTGGAAACACAACGGGTCAAACGCCGTCTCCATCAAGTCCGGGAGGCCGAGGCAGAATGGTAATGATCACTCTTATTGTGGTTGTGGCTGTTTTGTTAATCGGGGGCTTGGTTTTTGCCTATTTCCAATTCTTCAGAAATAGTAATACTGCGAATTCTGACAACACAAATGAGCATGTTAATCAAAATGTGAATTCGACGGTCATTTTAAATACCAACGCTTCGACTACTACGAACACAAATCTGAATTCCAATACGAACCTGAACAGCAACACGAATATTAATACGAATTCCACTGTTAATTTATCGCCTTCTAACGTTAATGCTGCAGACACCAATACGGTAGTTTCTAACCTTTGTAACTCAACCTATTTTGAGTGTGTTTCAATAGATACGACCGTCAACTCACGTGATCCCAGCTATTATGACGTAAGGATTGTGACCGTTAAGGATAGTCAAGTCGAGCAAGAGTTATCCGCGACAAGTTCAGCAACGTATTGGGTGGATAATGAAAATGTCACTAATTGCGTTTCAGGCGGGGAATTATCCGTAGAAAATGGTTGGTATTTTAAATGCACTGTGAGCACCTCTAATTATACCGCAGGTGACTCTGCCACGATACAAGTTCCTATCCAAGGCCAGAACGATGATACTATCGTATTTACACAACCAGTAGTAGCCGGGACTATTGTACATACAAACTCCAATATTAACACCAGTAGCAATGTGAACACTGATGTGAATGATGGTGACACGACAGCAGCAAAAGATTCAGATAATGACGGATTAACGGATACACTGGAATTGATATACGGAACAGATATTAACAATCCAGATACCGACGGCGACGGGTATCTAGATGGGCAGGAAGTGCAAAACGGCTATAATCCAAAGGGTCCGGGCAAACTCCCAACATCTAGCTAAGCTGTTTCCAGATTGCTGAGTAGTATCTCGCAAGATACGCGAGAGCTTTTCGGTTATTTTCAAATGCGATTTTTCGCGGCAAGCGTGATAGCGAAATCCACTCTACATCAGCTACATCATCGTGCGGATTGATGCGAACGCGTGTCGACAGTTTTGCCGCGTAGTAGACATTGAAGGAAATTTGAATTGGCGATGTATGATAGGTTCCGACATAGGCACAGGGAAGAAACATCATTCGTTTGAGGGTTATGCCGAGCTCCTCTTTTATTTCCCTTTTGACGCCCGCTTCGGGCGTTTCCCCGAGTTCTAAAAAACCACCGGGGACATCATACCATCCTTTGTTTGGCGCTTTTGCTCGTTTCGCAAGCAAGACCTCTTTTTTGTTGTTGATGAGCAAACAAGAAGCTGTTGGTTTTGAGTTGAGCCACATTATATAACCACAAGTCGGGCACGCAAGCTCGCGGGTTTGTTCGTGCGGAACGAGTTTGAACCGGGATCCGCAATGCGGACAAAAACGGAAATATCGCTGTAATTCCGGTTTATAGTTTTTTATGGTGTTCTTCATAGAGTTCCTTTGTGCGTTTAAGAAGAATAGACACAGTCATTGGTCCAACTCCGCCCGGAACCGGTGTGAGCGATACGTCGGTATCGTGGAAAGAATCCATCTGAATATCTCCTGCCGGAGCCCCGTTGTCTCTATTATAGCCCACGTCAATGAGTATCGCATCGGATTTACTGTATTTAGCAGAGACGAAATACTGCTTTCCGATGGCTACCACAACAATATCTTTATCAGCGAGCGATTGCAGATCTTTTTGCGTTGGCTGAAGAAGCGTTTCAACGTGGGCATCTTCTTGTTCTAGGCTTTCTGAAAGTGGCAGTGCGAATATTGAGCTATTGGCCAAAATAGCGGCTTGTGTTCCGGAAATATCAGCGCGGGCTTGATGAATGAGTGCAAGAATACCCTCTACTAGCACCGGCGCTTTGGCTCCTGATTCGTGCGCGAGATAGCGCTTGATGTTATCTGGATGAAATCCGTCGGCATCTTTGCGCGGATCTATGCGCGAGACAAGCACGTTTTCATCAAAGTGATCAGGTAGCGGCAGCTGTATAATGATGCCATCAATGTCGTCATCTGTATTAAGCCAGTCAATAGTCTGTTCTATGTCTTCTACGGCGCTTTCTTCGGGAAATCGGTATAAATGAAAATTCATTCCGATATATTCTGCAGCTTTTTTCTTTAAACGGACATAAACTTCTGAACCTTCATTTTTTCCAACCAAAATAATAGCAAGCCCCGGGCGTTTTTCGTTTTTGCGTATCTCTGCCGCCAGTTGATTTTTGATGCTGTTAGCTAACCGCTGTCCGTTGATGATATTCATGCGTAAAAAAGGTTACGGGTACGACACACGGATGATTCAGAAATCCATTGCGCACGGACTTCACCGCTGAGATATAGTGATCCGGTAACAAGAATGAGATCATCTTTTGCGGATTTTTTCAGTGCGCGTTTAATGGCCGTGCGCGGGTTTGAAATCGCAAATACTGGTTTTGAACTCAGCGTTTTTGCAGTATGAAGCAATTTCCGGGCTGACGCTGGTTTTGGGAGATTAAGAGAGGCGCGTGTAAAAATACAATCCGAAAGTTTTGGTAAGAGTATACGAAGCATTTGTGCGGCTGGCTTGTTGCCGCCAATACCAACTACCCCGTGTATGCGAGTGTACGGCATTTTACGAAGCAATTCAACCAGTGCCCGCATTTTTGCCGGATTATGAGCGCCATCAATGAAAATTGCCGGATGTTTTTGCATAAACTCCGATCGTGCGGGAATTCGGGTTTGCGCGATTCCCTTTTTTATCGCTGAACTGGGGAGATGCAAAAATTTGGCAACAGCGACCGCCAGTTCAATATTATGCAGCTGGTGTGCACCCATGAGATGAGTCGAAAGTTTTCCGAGATGGGCATGGCGCCAGAGCATCATATCTTTTGAGATTCTATAGGTGTTTTTTGGAATTTTAATGTAGGTGTATTTTGCTTTTTTACGTTTTGCCCGGCGTTGTATAATAGTTCGAATATGCGGATCTGATTCACCAGTAAACACATGAGTGCCGGTTTTAATAATTCCGGCTTTTGTTTCCGCAATAGCTCGGCGGGTACGCCCCAACAGCTGCGTGTGGTCTAAATAGATGTTTGTGATTACCGTAGCGAGAGGGGCTGGGATGGTGTTTGTTGCATCAAACTCTCCTCCGCAACCCACCTCAAGAATCGCATGTTTAATATGCTTTTTATGAAAAAGCAAGAGACTCATGGCAAAATGCGCCTCAAAATATGAGGGCGCATAAATTTCTCCATGCGTTTTTTTGACGTGCTGAATAGCCGGTTTTATTTTTTTCCACGCCCACATGAAATCGTTGACGGAGATCGGACGGCCATTGATGAGTATTCGTTCTATGGGCGTGGTAATATGTGGTGATATAAATGCACTAACTTTTTTACCTGAAAAAAGCCACATGTTGTGCAGGAGCAGTGTAACCGACCCCTTCCCGGCGGTTCCGCCGATATGGATATACTCAAGTCCGCGCTCTGGACTCCCTAGGGTGTAAAGCAATAACCGCATCCGCTCAAGATAGAAAGACGGATGTTTTTTTCTTTCCATATACCCAGCGATAGATGGAAGTCGCTCCATCTCTCGCTGTATGTTGTTGTAGGAAGAAAGATTCATGTAAAAAAGTTTTTTTAATGAATTTTTAAAAGAAAATTAGCCTTGTTTTTCTTCTGCGGAAGATTTTTTTAGCCACCATACGCCAGCATAAGCAAGGGGAGTTTGGACAAATGAGAAAAGAATTTTTAGAGCCCAATAGGGGAGGATGAGGGAAATCATTTTTTCTATATCGTAGGCTGGGGTGACAAGATAGAATGCAATAAAGGTGAACACCGTGGTGTCAATAAACTGTGAAACGATGTTTGAAACGTTCACTCGAAACCAAAGTAATCTTTTCATGCGCTCTTTGATTTTACTGAAGATTGAAATATCTAAGAGTTCTGATACCACAAAGGCTGAAAGCGAGGCGATAATAATGCGCAGTGAGTTGGCGAAGACGGTTTCATAGGCGGGGTTATTTTCATAAAAGCTTGCCGGCGGAAGCAGTCGCGCGATATAGACCATCGCAAAAAGCACAACGAGCATAACAAGCCCGGTTTTAACAAAGTGGCGAGCCCGTTCTTTTCCGGCGACCTCCGTTACTATGTCGTTGATGAGAAATGTGATTGGGAAAGCAACAATACCGACTGAGATGTTCGCTCCCAAGATAGTGGTAATTTTGCTTCCGATAAGCTCTGCTGCGACGAGTGAAGTGATATAGAGCGCAAGAAAAACATCAAGTTTTTTTTGCATCGAAGTTGTGGATTAAAGATGAGGATAGAGGGGGTGTGCGTGGGTCAGGTTCGCAATTGCTTTGCGTATTTTATCCTGCATAGATTTATCACCACGGTGCTCAATGGCATCCGCAATAAGCTCGCCGACAACCTCCATGTCTTTTTCTACAAAACCTCTCGTTGTTAATGCTGGCGTCCCAATCCGGATTCCCGATGGTTTCATTGGCGGATTTGGATCAAATGGAATTGTATTTTTGTTGACGGTGATGCCGACAGTATCAAGCAGGGTTTCTGCGTCTGCGCCTGAGATATTTTTATTGCGTAAATCAATAAGCAGAAGGTGGTTGTCGGTGCCGCCGGTAATAAGTGTGAATCCGCGATCAATGAGCTCATGCGCAAGCGCTTTGGCATTTGCGACAATTTGTTTCCCATATTCTTTGAACTCCGGTTTTAGGGCTTCGCCTAGCACGACGGCAATGCCAGCGGTTTGGTGATTGTGCGGCCCACCTTGGAGTCCTGGAAAAACAGCGCTATCGATTTTTTGTGCAAGGTTTTTTGGAAACTTGTCTTCAAGGCCGATTCTAAACCTATCTTCTTTCGATGGCAGCAACAGCATGGCGCCGCGCGGACCACGCAACGTTTTGTGCGTTGTCGTCATAATAATATCGGCGGACAGTGCATCAGGGTGCGCGCCGGCGACAATAAGTCCCGAGATATGTGAGATATCTGCAAGGAGGTATGCGCCGACGTCTTCTGCAATAGCACGGAACTTTTCAAAATCGATGGTGCGAGGATACGCAGTAGCGCCCGCAATAATCATCGCCGGTTTGTGTTTTTTTGCGAGCCTGTAGATTGCTTCGTAGTCCAAGAGGTGAGTTTCCGGATCAAGCTCGTACGGGACCGAATTATAGTATTTACCGGCGAAGCTTACTTTCCACCCGTGCGTTAAGTGGCCGCCATGCGGCAGGCTTAAGCCCATAATAGTGTCTCCAGGATTCAGTACAGCAAACATTGCCGCGTGATTAGCCGGACTTCCAGAGTAGGGCTGGACATTTGCATGCTCGACCGCAAAGAGTTCTTTCGCCCGTTCGCGCGCCAGATTTTCTATTCCGTTGATAAATTCGTTTCCGCCGTAGTAGCGCTTGCCGGGATACCCTTCGGAATATTTGTTTGTCAGAACGCTTCCCATGGCACGAAGCACATTTTCTGACACAAAATTTTCCGACGGGATCATCTCAAGTCCGTCTTGTTGTCTTTTTACTTCTTTGTCGATAAGGGGGAATAGTTCGTCTTTCATAAGTATTGCATAATGAAACATACCCCAGACACGTAACATACGCATGTCGCTGGGGGTGAATAAAGCATGAAGGGTAAGTTAAATCATATAGGCATAGTGTAGGGTGAGCGGAGAGATTCGTCAAATTTGACGCAAGCGTTTCAATTTTCATTTCGGGGTCTGTGGACATCACCGGCATGGAGGCAATTGTCGATCACGAGTTCGTGCAGTTGCTCAGATGGCGCATGGTAGATCCGCAATACGCTGATCGTGCCCAGGGATTCGACTTTGAGTCGTTCATCCATGAGCAACTCGGTAATCAGCTAACCCTGTTTTAAAAAGCCCGCGAATGAAAAACTCGTGGGCTTAGTATTTATCCTTGCATCGGTTGCAGATTTATGAGCATTTGTTACAGTCTTCTCATCCTCGCATGAAAATATTGAAAGGGGATGGCGCTCGTGCTGTCCTTAAGCTAAAAAAATTATCTTTTTTATATTTCCTAAATTTTTAAATGAAGAGCAATCATAGTAATAACGGCATTACTGGGCGACGGTAACAAATACAGGCGACTCGGAAAGAGATTTTTGAAGCTCTGCTTTTGTACTATTATGCTTTTGGCCATAAATATCAGAGACTTGTAGACTCGCGCTGTCAGAGATTTCATCAGGTAACGTGCCATTACCCCAGAAGACATACATGGTCCCATTTTTGGTCGTGAATTTGTATTGTCCGACCGTGACAATAGTTCCGCCATTTTCTTCCATGGAGTCCTTTGTTTCCTGTTTTATAACATCAAGCTTTGTGAATCCATTGAATGTGTTAACCAGATTCACATATGTTTTTTGGGTTGATGAGTTAAGCCAGGCACCGCTCGTGTCTGTGAACACGTCGAATGGTCCACCTTTTTTGTCAGTTGGCATTTCCTGGTTCCACATGCGCCAGTTGTCGATGTAAAAAAGCTTATCAGCTCCCATAGCTAATGAAACTATTGTAGATTTTGCCAATAAAGTATCAATATCTTTTACGTTATCAGGTTTTTCCATCAGTGGTCCAATCTGGTCTTCAGTGATCCAGACCGGCTTGTCTTCATTACCGTATTTTTTTAGAAAATTATTGAACTTTGTCATATACAAATCCTCACGCTGATCATCAGTTGAAATCGAGTGAATATTGGCAATATCAAAATATTGCCCAGCTTCTTTATAAATCGGTCCCCAAAAATCCTTTACCTCTTGCTGCATCCCAGCCATGCCGGCATGAAGGACATAGGCGCTTGGATCAGCAGCTTTAATGGTTGTGTAAGATGCTTTAAGGATGGAGAGGTAATCTTGAGAAGTGCCGACAAAAAATTTCAATTCTTCACCAGCGCCGCCAGTGCTCCCGCCCTGCATAATAGGTTCGTTCATAATTTCCCAATATTTAATCGGCCAGATGAGATTGGGCATATCATCAGTTCCATCGCCGTCATACCTCTCAATTGCTTTTTTTAGGAAAGATGTATACGCGCTCATATCGCACGGCGTGCCCACTTTTAAGTATGGATCGGTTGAATTTTTATCCGGCATATCCGAATTATATTTGTCTTCTGGATGGCATTTTTTTTGGTCCCAATTTGCAAATGGCTTAACGATGATAAGCGGATATACACCCGCTTTTTCTGCCCCTTGGACAGAGGAATCCATAAAATTCCAGTCGTAAGTGCCTTGTTCGGGTTCAATGTCATTCCAGACTAATTCCAGTTGCCGGGCCCAATAGGCGTTTTTGGTTGGACCGACCTTAGATAATTGGGTTGCCGTAATATCACTTAAAGAGACTCCAGTATTAATTATTGATCCAGCATTCTTATTCTCAAGAGTGGTATTTGTCGCCATCGTATTGGTAAATGAAGAGGTATTATTAGTTTTCTTCGTTTCATCACCGTTTGTATTTTGTGAATGAAAATATAAAAAAGTGCCCACGCCGATAATAAGTACCAACAATACTATTCCCGCCACTATCATGGCGGTTTGTGTTGTAGCGCCTACGGTAGATTTAAATTTTTTTAATCTCATGTTTCCTCTTTCATTTAATTATCATATCTATAATTACTTTAACACTTATCTATTTTTTCCTCAAAAAGTATAAAATTCTATTTTTCTGCTGTTTTAGCTTCCTCCTCTTAAAGAGTTTTTAAATCCAAAGTTTAAAGCGTAAGCTTATAAATTATGTTAGGGCATTTTTTGCTTTCTAAAAATATTAAATAATTAAGAAGTGTTGATTTTTGGTTAAAAATTTGCTAGAATAAAGGCAATAAGGGTAATCTTCAAAAAATTTAACCGCCCGATACTCCACTCTGGCGGTTTTTTTATTTGATAAAAAAAGACGGTCGTCGATACGAAGGACGATCCGTCTTTGTTCATTACTAAGGGTTACTTCTCAACAACGATACCGTAACCAGGATCAGCGATGCGGTTGAGGAGATCCATCATTGAGACTCTCTCGCCATTGGAGCAAGGCACATATGCGCCACTTCCGTTGGGAGCCAGCTCATCGAGTTTGTCAGTTCTGATACCGACGAACCCGGTGCGGATCCATACTTCACCACCCTTGGTAATAAGTACAAAAACGCCATTGTTACTACCGTGTTTACCGTAATTGTTTTCGGTGGTTTTTTCACCGATGATATACGGTTCGCTGTGGTCACCGATAGTCCGCAATCCAGTTACATGGACGAAGCCCAGAGACTGGAGTTCTTTGCGTTCTTTTTCGGTGGTCGGGGTACCTTTGAAGATTACCCTTGATTCCTCTTTGACTGGCATATTTTACTCCTTATGCTTAAAGAGGTTTACGTACATGACAGTACCTACTTCGATACTGCCGTTGATAAAAGGTTCAATAGAAAAATATTAGCATAATATTCTATTTTGTCAATACTAAAATACTTTATTATTGACTTTTTTAAATAATTTTATTAAGATATCTAAAATAAAATAATATTGCTATTTTTAAATTTACCATAAATAAAGGAGTGAGAAGCGAAGAAAATTTTGTTGGTTTTGTTGTTGGGTTTACTGGTTTTTGTAAACCTGTCCTGCGATCAGCATAAGGATTCTCAATTGGTCACACTGGGTCTTCCTTCGGATTATTTCCCGACTTCTATCGGCACTACCTGGGAATATGAAATTACCGTTACTGACGTTGATGCTCTTAATTACAAAGAGGTAACCTGGCCAATGGGTAATGGTATGGAGCAGGTTACTGCGGTCCGAGGATATTTCATGGGCAAGTTTCGTGAAGATGATTCTACCAAAACCAAGTTTAGGTTACGTTATCGGATTATTGGTAACGCCAAGCAACAAGGTATTTTTCAGTATGAGGATGCCCGTAAGCTCGAAGTGTTAGAGGATGAATTTGGTATTTTCGATGACGTTGAAGAGCTTTTCTGGTTAATTAGTCCGGGTATGGAATACCAAATAACGGAGGTCCGTACTTATAATCCGAATACGCCAGGAGCACCGAGATCGGCTTGGGGAGGTTGGAATCAAGAATCGGGGTGTGCTTATCATCTAATCTTTTTTGGATCTCCTCCGGGGATATCCATATCCTTGAATAAATCCCCAGAAAGTCTAGCTTTTTGGGGAGTACAGGACGGTATGTTATATTTTCGTCGGACAATCGAGGGTGACGGTGAAAGTAAACTTAATCAGACTTTCATAGAGGATATGTGGTTTGCCAAAGGCAAGGGTCTGGTCAAATTGGTCCAAAAAATTGATGGTCGGATCAGTATGACCTGGCAATTAAAAAGGGTAAGTTAAAAAATTTATACCCCATTAATTAATATGATTGATGGGGTTTTTATTTGATTTTTTTGTTTTGGTGTAAGTTGAGTGCGAAATAAATGTCACATTCATAGGAGGTAAAAATGCCCATTAAACGTTGTGATGAATGCAAACATTGGGAATATGAAGACACCGATACTTCTGGAATTTCCAAAGGTCATTGTCCGAAAAAAAAGTGATGTCGATGGTTGTGATGAATCGTGCTCCAAAGGGGAGTCCTATGGAGGTAATACTAGTGCCCCCGATACCTAAGACCATTCACAATACGCGATCGGTCCCGGTCATTATAGTGTGCAGATCTGTGATTGTGGAGCGCAGCTAGATGGTTTTATGAATTACTGATGCATTTCAAAATTATAACTCCGCCATATTTATTGACTTTTATTAAATATTAATGTAAGGTATTTTATTGAAAAAGATTAATTTTTCAAATATCTTAGTTTCTTTAAATGCTCATTTAAAATAGGAGTGGAAAAATGAAAATCGTTGACAACGACTGCGACAAAAAAAGCTTTTGGCAAGCAGTAGAACCCAAACATGCAGATGAAATTATGGCCATTCTGGATCCTTTCAAGGCTCCTGATCTTTCATTTGACCTCAAAAATCCGGCCGGTAACCTGATTGAATCAGCCCGCCGGGCAGCTCGTTGGGCTAGTGTTCATGATGTGATTATTGTGCGTCCTGAAGAATTGCCCAACAAATATCCGAATAATATTTGGTATCCGGTCTCAGTCAGGCTGCTTAGTATCTATGCCCACCAGATCGAAGACAGCCTTGGCCATTGGCTGAACCAGAATTTTTCCAAAAGTCAATTTGTGAGTGACCTTATGGAAAAAGTAAGGATCAGCGTCATGGATGGATTCGGTTCGGAAAAATGGGAGACTGCTTGGGATGCATTTCAGGTTGATTTTCCTCGAAGTATTGCCAACGGCCTGGAGGCGAGTCTATTTTATGCCTGCGGTACGACGATCACAGGCATTAATAGTGATTTCGAACCACTGCTCAGTATTTGGCGTTCTGGAAATTTACCGCTTGGTTTCGATCAAAAGGGAAATTTCGGAGTGCTGTGCTCCAACTAGAAATGTTAAGCGCTTATAATAATATAAGCGCTTTTTTTAATTGCATGTTTGCATTTCTTGCAAGATAATTTAAGTTTATTCAATCATTGAACTTTAGATTATTTATACAGGAGGATTTATGGCAGAATTGTGGTCAGTTTTCGGTATAGCCGCCGGAGGAGCCGCAGTCGGTTGGATTATTGCCACGTTGGCAATAGCTATAATTGGTAATAATACCAAGAATACCAGAGAGCAGTTTGAAACAAATTGTTTTGTGATTGGTATTTTCATGCTAGTCATTGCTGTTATTTCTGTCGGTTTTACCTGGCCCGTGTCTCACTGGTTTGAGATTTTTTTGTTGGCGTTCGGTCGGATTTTTTTAGCGCCTGCTTCTAAGATTTTCTTTATCTCCCCATCATTGAGTGATGAAAATTTTTCCCTGAAATCCATAAAGTAATCGCTCATTGCTTTAGCTAGCTCCTCTTTAAGCTGGGCGTATTTAATAGCGCATTTTTCTTCTTCCTTTATAAATTTTTTATAGATATCTGGCGCAGTAAATTCATTAAGCAAGAGAAAAAGATTTTTTACTCCTAGTGATTTACTGCCGCGCTAGTCGCCGCAACCGCCCCCATTAGTTTTTTCTTCATGGTTTCCGGTTTATCAGTAAGGGCAATATAGCTTTTTTCACTTTGGCTTTTGCTCATTTTTTTTGTTGGTAAGTTATGCTAGTATGTAATGTATCTAAATAGGCTAATGCGCAGACCGTATGGATTCAAAAATTTTTAAGGCGTATGATATTCGAGGCACTTACCCTGATCAGATAAACGAAGGTGATGTGTATAAAATTGCCCAAGCATATGCGGAGTTTGTGAAACCGAAGAAAGTCGTTCTTGGGAAAGATGTCCGCGTATCAGGTCCGAAACTATGGGAATCAGCAGCGAAAGGATTCACTGATGCCGGTGTTGATGTAGTGGATATCGGAACCGTTTCAACAGATATGATGTATTTTGCCGTGGCGCATTTGAAAACCGATGGAGGCATCAGCATTACCGCATCACACAATCCGCGAGAATACAATGGCATGAAGTTGGTGCGTGAAAATGCTATTCCGATTTCCGGCGACACTGGAATTCAGGACATGCGAAAAATCGCGGAAGAGGGGAAAAAAATCGAGGCGGATATGAAAGGAACTATTTCACAAGAAGACATTATGGCTGCATACGTCCAGCATTGTTTGTCTTTTATAGATCCCCCGAAAGTAAAAGACTTAAAAGTGGTTGCAAATGCGAATTTTGGAATGGCTGGTATTGCGGCACAGCAAATGATCGAGTCAGCGAAGCTGCCTATCACGCTTGTAGGCTTGAATGACACGCCGGATGGAACATTTCCTAAAGGAAGGCCGGATCCGCTTATTCCAGAAAATCGGGGAGAAACCTCAGAGCTCGTAAGGTCAGAGCATGCGAATTTTGCTGTTGCGTGGGACGCAGACGCCGATCGTTGTTTCTTTTTTAATGAAGACGGTGAGTTTATTGATGGGTATTATATTGTGGCACTTTTAGCTTCGATTATGCTTCGTGGGCACAAAGGAGAAAAGGTAATAATTGACCCGCGTATGGTATTCGCGACGCGCAAAGCCATTGAAGATGCCGGCGGCGAGTGGGTGATGAACCGAGTTGGACACACATTCATAAAAGCTCGCATGCGGAAAGAAAATGCGATTTTCGCAGGAGAAAATAGCGCACATCTATATTTCAGAGATAATTTTTTCTGTGACAACGGCATGATCCCGTTTTTGCTGATCATGCAGGAACTTTCCGTTACAGGCAAAAAACTTTCTGAGCTCGTGAAGCCATGGACAGACGCGGTGAAAGTATCAGGTGAAATTAATTTTACTGTTCCAGATCCAAAGGCGGTCATTGAGAAGATCAAGGAAAAATATACCGACGGCACACAAGATGAAACCGACGGTTTGAGCGTGGAATTCGAACAGTCCCGCTTCAACGTGCGCTCATCAAATACTGAACCATTATTGCGCCTGAATGTTGAGGCATATTCGCAAGAAGAGATGGAAAGACTGCGCGATGAGCTGAAAGGCTTCATCGAGCAGTTTACTTCCTAGCATTACGTTTTCTACACGGCGATATCGCGTTTACTGAATCGCCAGGCGCCGACCGCAGTGCATGCTACCGCAATACCAATGAAAACCCATACGGCTTCGGGCTTGAGCGTATTATGTACGAGAGTATTTTCCGCTGTAAAGTAATGGAAGAATGAAAGATATTCCAGATTTTGCAAACTCTCTTTGAGGCCAGAGATGATGTTGATGACATACATAAGTATGAGTAGGCCGCCCATGCTCATGGATACTTTGCCTTTGTCCGAGAAAAAGGCCGAAAACATCATTCCAAGAGAAAACATCGCCCAACAGAACAGTGCGGCTAAAATGGCTGTGGTGACAAAATGGGAAAACATGTAGGAGACATTATGTAATGCGGCGAGGGGCACGATGGCGAATATTGATGTGATTACAAAAACTACGATTGCAATGAGGCCAGTGATATAGCGTCCAAAAAATATGGAAAGCCGTTTAATGGGTCGCGCAAGAGAAAGTTCCATCGTGCCGTTTTCGATATCTTTTGCAATCGCGCTTGCGGCGAGTGAGGTAACGAGCAAAATGGCCATTATCGGCCAGACCATGCTGAAATGTTCAATCGAAAGAAAATTTTCAATGTGGTCGAGATTTAAACTTTCAATTCCAAACGCTTTCATAAATGCTTTTGGGAAAGATTCGGTAAGTTTTGCGTAACTTTCTGACTGAGCCTGGATTGATGGAAACATAGCGACGTATATCCACATAAATCCAAAACCAGCAACGCAATACGTTACTATCGTTTTCCATTTGTCACGCAAATATCTAAGAATAATGACCCACATACGGATTAATGATAAAAAGTTAAGAAAATATCTTCCAAGGAGGCGTGTTCAATGCGTAGATCCTTCACCGGTAATGTAGAAAGCAATTTGATGAGCGGTCCAATATCACCGGTGATTTTCATTGTCGCATAATCATTACGACTCTCGATTATTTCAGCCCCGATCTTTTTGAACATGGATAAATCGACGGTGTTGGCGAGGTGTATGTGGGCGGTATAGACGCGCACGTTTTCTAGAGCAGTAATTTCTTTAACCGCGGTCACTTTACCGTTTTTGATGATGCAAACTTTGGTACAAATTCGGTCCACCTCGGCTAGGTTGTGCGATGACATGAATACGGTTGCACCGCGTTTTTGTGCTTCGCCCAAAAGCTCATAGACTGTGTTTTGCAAAAGAGGATCAAGGGCATTTGTCGGTTCATCCATGATGAGCAGTTTTGGCTGATTCATGAACGCTAATATAAGGCCCAGTTTTTGTCGATTTCCTGATGATAAATTTTTTGTTTTGATGCTCGGATCAAATGCGAGCCGTTCTATCAGCTCGTCAGAAATATTTTTTTCGCCGTTTAACTTTTTTGCATACGCAATGTGTTCGTGTCCGGTCCACTGTCCATAAAACCGAACATATCCTGAAAGATACCCAACTTGGTGGCGAATATCAGCTCCATCGCGCTGCGTGTCTTTTCCCAGTATGCGTATAGATCCGGCTGTCGGATGAATAAAATCCATAATACAGCGTATCGTTGTCGTTTTGCCCGCGCCGTTCGGTCCAAGGAAACCAAAAATTTCTCCCTGTGAAACAGAAAAGGAAATACCGTTTACAGCTTTTGTGTCACCAAAATGCTTGACCAGGTTGTTGATGATGAGCGCGTCCATGCCGATATTATAACATAGAGTTAATAGAAAACGCAGCCAAATGTTGTTTATTTGACTGCGTTGTGTGCGTGAAGCGATTTCTCCAGGGTTGTTATGTGTCTCACGATGCGCTCGTTGATCAGCTGCGTCGACAGCCGCCTGTTTTTGATTTTCTTGAGGTCTGAAAAATCGATAGGCTCACCGAAGACGACTGTTGGTCGCCTGAAGAAGTTTCGTGGCAGCCAGCGCCAGATGCCCTGCGTTTTGGGTCCTCCCCGCGAGAATATCCTGTTAATTCCTTCATGGTAAACGGGAATCACCGTGATATTGCACTTGGCGTTGCGAATTGCGAATGCGGGCCCGCTTTTTATCAGTTCAAGGTTTTTACTCCTGGTACCCTGGTAAAAGATAAGCAAGTTGCGTTTATTGAGTAGCTCGACAAAACGCCGCATGAGCGTTGCTTGGTCTCTTCTTGCAACTGGCTCTGTGCGCAACAGCTGCAACAGAATCTTCACATACCATGTGGTAAAGAAGTTGTTTTGATCGGCGAAATTGACGAATGCTTCAGATGGATAGAAGATTAGCCGGAAAAAAAACGCTGCAGCGGCGATGAGAAACGAATCCCACATGGTCAGATGATTTGCGAGAAATAGCACCCCGCTTCCTTGGCGTGGAATGTTTTTTGTGCCAGAAGCGCGGGCGAAGTTCAGTGGGATTCGAAAAAACAGTATGCTGACAATCGACGTTGCTACGATGGCAAGATAACTCGCCCAGATAGCAAAACGCCGAAGGATTTTGTGAAAGAGCATGATTCCCCTCCGTGTTTGATCCGGGCTAAAGTAAGCCCATTTTTTGTTTTGTTTTGTTGAGTGTTTCTGTGGCTATAGGTTGGGCTTTTGCGCGACCTTTGTCAAGAATGACATCAAGGTTTTTTGGCTTATTAAGGAGTTCAAGATAGGTTTCCCGTTTATGCAGGAAATATTTTGTAAAAGCGATCGTTAGTTCCGCTTTCATGTCGGAAAAGTTTCCTGATGGGTTCTGGTCACAAAAATGCGTATACAGCGCGAGGAAGCTTTTTGCATCAGGTGAGTTAAGATCTGTTCCGGTGACGGCTTTAGCTATTTTTTTTACGTTGCTTGCTTCGTCATCAAAAATATTCAGTACGTGCGCATCCCCCAATGATTTGGACATCTTTTTTTGGGGATCGCGTATGCTCATGATCTTCGGCGCGTGGGTGAACAGCGGTTTCGATTCAGGAAAAGCGGTTCCAAATTTCGCATTCATTTTTTTTGCAATCACGCGGATCAATTCAATGTGTTGTTCCTGGTCTTTTCCGACAGGAACCAATTCCCCGTTATACAAAAGTACGTCAGCAGCCTGCAAAATCGGATAGGTGAGGAGTGCCGCGTTGATGTTTGTTTTTTGACGTGCCGCCTTATTTTTGTATTGGGTCATGCGCTCTAGCTCTGAGACGGGAATGACTGTCGAAAAAAGCCAGGCCAGTTCGGTGTGGCCGGTGATCTGCGATTGTAAAAAAATGGTCGATTTGTTCGGGTCTAGACCAAGCGCGAGCAAAGAAGCAAGTAGCTCGTAAACGTCTTCCCGTTTTTTTCTCGGGTCGTAGGTCTCAGAAAGGCTGTGTAGATCCGCAATAAAATAAAAGCAATCGTAATCACCACTGTTTTGTAGGTCTACGAAGTTTTTGATAGCCCCCAGGTAGTTTCCGACGTGGAGTTTTCCTGATGGTTGAATTCCTGATACGATCCGAGGCTTACTTTTCATAGTATCAGTTTACCGGTTTTTTACACGTTAATCAAAACAGGGATAATCATCGGGCGGCGCTGAGTTTTATTGAAGAAATATTGGCCCAAATCCTCGGTAATTTTTTGGCGCTGGTATCCCTCACTTGCGGCAGCGCGAGGTTCTTTATCTTTGAGGATTTTTTTGATGCGCTGCTTGGTGTTACTGATAAGCTGCTTTTCTTTATTGAGTGTTTCATTAATAAAACCTCGCATGATAAGTTCAGGTTCGCCAACAATTTCGCCGGTTTTATCGCTGATCTTTGCGATGACCACTACCATGCCATCCTCAGAGAGCGTGTGCCGGTCTCGTAAAATGACGTGGGAGATATCCCCAACGCCAAGACCGTCGACATACACATAGTCGGTGTTCGCTTTTTGCTTCAAGAGTCGCGGATGCCCAGCCTTGTTTTCGAGAATTGATCCGTTATCCAGAATAAAGATATTTTTTTCCGGGAACCGATTGCGGGTCATAAGCTTTGCCGCTTCTTTGAGAAAATAGTGGTTTGCGTATACAGGGATGAAGTAGGTTGGCCGTATCTGTTGCACAACCTCAACCAAGTTTTTTGCTGAGCTGTGTCCGGATGAATGAACGTCCATTATGTCTGAATGCACCACATTGTCGCATAAGCGATAAAGATTATCTTTTAGCTGCTGAATGGTAACTTCGTTGTCCGGAATAACTGATGAGGAAAAGACTACGGTATCATTCTTTTTGATTTTTACGAACCGATGTTCACCGTTGACCATACGGGAAAGTACCGCACGGTTTTCCCCTTGTGCGCCCGTGCAGATAATCATGACGCGCTTATCAGGAAAATTATTGACTCGCTCAATTGGTATCAGTGTTTTGGATTTTATTTTTATGTAGCCGAATTGTTTTGCGAGTTCAATATTTACTTTCATGCTATAGCCATCGAGTGCAACTTTCCGTCCGTGCTTTTCTGCAAATTCCAGCATGAGTTTAATGCGTTCGATTTGGGAAGCGAAGGTTGAGATGATAATGCGGCCCGGTGCCTCTCGGATGAGTTTTTCCGTGTTGCGGTACATGACTTGTTCTGGCACACGCTCTTTGGTCTGGATTGCTCCTAGCGATTCAAGCATCAAGAAAGTTGGCTTTTTGAGTTTTGCCAGCTGATGATAGGTTATTGGTTTGCGGTTGATCGGGTTTTTTTCGTACGTCCAGTCGCCCGGATGAATGACTGTCCCATATTTCGTTTCTAAAATAACCCCGACCGCGTCCATAATTGAGTGGTCAACAGGAAAGAATTTCAGCGTGAAGTTTCCAAGTTTTACCGTTTGGTTAATTGATTTGATGGTAAGTGTTTTTAGTTTTCCCGACGTCCCCTTTTTGTAGTCTTCTTGACGGTTTTTTACGAGTCCAAGCGTAAGCGGACGTCCGATGATAAGCGGGTTGCCCAATCGTTCAAGCAATATGGGGGCTGCGCCAATATGGTCGAGATGTCCGTGGGAGAAAATGACTCCGCGGATATTTTTTTCTTTTCCTTTCAGGTAGCTGGCATTAGGAATAATATAGTCTATGCCGTGCATGTATTCTTCAGGGAACTGCACACCCATATCAAGAATGACGATGTCGTTTTCCAATTCAAAAACGGTCATGTTACGGCCGACTTCTTCTTGTCCGCCTAAAGGAATTATTCGAAGACCGCCCTTCGCTGAAGCGTGTTTAGGGCGTTGGGGTTTTCTCGATGATTTTTTTGTTGGTGTCATGATTGTTTGTTAGTTTCAGTTTTTCTGGTGGGCGAAAGAGGACTTGATTCCGGGGTAGCGCTCACCTGCCGCTGGTAGCTGTACGATCGTTCGCTTTCTCGCTGCGCTCGTTGCTCACTTCTCCCCTTCAAGTATTTATTAATGAAGATCTGGGCGAAAGAGGACTTGAACCTCCACGGGATTGCTCCCACACGGCTCTGAACCGTGCGCGTCTACCAGTTCCGCCATTCGCCCGCGTGTTTACATTTCCAGCGAACTTTTCAGCACTGGTGTTGTGTGAATATACCACCGTGAGATATCCCTGAATCGTTCAGAGGGACTCAGGAGGTTTCCTGTAGTCACGTCGTGCAGATTATCTGGGATGATATATTGATATACCGGTGTATATAGAAAAATAGCCGGTAACTCGTCAGCGATAATACGCTGAACTTCTTGGTAGTTTTTTGTACGTTTCTCGCGACTCCATTCGGTGCGGTTGGATTCAAGAAGTGAATCCACTTTTTTATTGATAAAGATTGAGAAGTTGAGTCCCGGATCTAGTGCTTCCTTTGAATGCCAGAAGACGTACGGATCAAGCGTTTGATCGAAGAGCTCACCATACAACAAGATGTCGTAGCGTCGGGGTTTTAGTACATCCTGGGTAAAGCGGCCAGGTTCAACAAGCTGGATATCGACTTCGATTCCTAAGTCATTCCAGTTTTGTTTTATGATATTTGCGATTTGAGTGTATGGCGCTTCGTTGACTGTGGTAATAACAAGGCGAAGGTTGTTGTCGCCTTTTTTGCGCATGCCATCTTCACCGATTTTATAACCAACCGAATCAAGAAGCTGACTCGCTTCATCTGGAATGCGGGGCCGAGGATGTAAGTCAGAGGCAAATCCGGCGAATCCCGGGGCGAATGGGCCCTCTGAAATCAGGCCATTTTTCCCGACAACGGTGTCGATAATTTCTTGTCGGTCGGTGGCAAGAATGAGTGCTCGCCGGAAGTCTTTGTTATCAAAGAGGTTATTTTTGAGGTTGAAAAAAAGTGCGGTGACCTGCGGGAGTACGAGCGGGTCTTTTATGGTATTTGCGACATCTTGTTCTGTGCTGTCATACCATGGCGGAACAAAGGCGAGGCCCTGGGCTTCGCGTTTGTGTAATGCGCTTAAGGCTGACTGAATATCGGGGTAGAAACGGAACCGCAGTTCATTTAAGTATGGCTTATCACCATAGTAGTTAGGATTTCGTTCTAATGAGTAGCTACGTATTTCACCGCTGTGGGACCGTACTAAAGATTTGAACTTAAACGGACCGGCTCCGGTCGGTCGAGTGTTGTCTTCAACAAGCAGGAAATTTGCCGGCTGGACGTCCGCGAAACGATGTGTGGGCAGAATCCCGATGGTAAAATAGGCAAGAAACAGCGTCGAAGGCTCTTTCAGTTTGACGGTGAGCGTTTTATCATCCGTCCGTTCGAACGTCGCATCTTTAAATGTGTAATTCCATGGGGAGGAATAATTTGGATCCTGAATAAGCTGAAAAGTAAACATCACGTCATCGATGGTAAGCGGTTCGCCGTCATCCCATTTCAGTCCGTCACGAAGGGTGAATGTATAGGTTTTCGCATCTTCACTGACCGTAAAGCTTTCTGCCAAATCCGGAACAAGCTCATTTTTATCATTTGTCTTCATGAGTCCCGGGAAGAATAGTTTTGTGAGATCGCTATCTGTAGTGTTGCCCACAGCGAGCACTGGATTAATATATCGCGGGAAGCCCACCATAGCTTCCGTGTATGTGCCTCCCTGGCGGGGGATCATAACGATTTGCGTCTGCCAAAAACGTATACCAATAAATAATGCGCTTGAAAGAATAAGCAAGCCGAATAAACGAAGTAAGAATTTTTCGTTCGAGCTTAAATACTGCGGAATGTACCGCAGCTGGGTCAGTGTTGGTATACGTCGCGATCTGAGCCCAAGAACGTATTTTCGTTCAACATCGATCTGCGAAACGGCAGGATTCTGTTTTTTTGTTCGAGTAAACCAAGAAAAAGGCGACCTCATGATGTCTGGTCAAAATTATGCTTAAAAAAGAATGATGCGAGCAATTGCAGTTCCCAGAAAGAGGATTCCCAAAACGACCGTCGTGTTGAAAATGATTTTTTCAGGGCCACGTCGGGTTTGGGTTGCGCCGCCATCACCGCCACCAAATACAGCGCCAAGACCCGACCCCTTTTGCTGAAGCAGGACCATGACGGTAAGCAGGACAGCTAAAATTATTTGTACGATATTAAAAATGAGTGACATATGGGTCAAAACCTATAATACCACACGGGTACGGGTATGTCAATTCATCTCCTTTAGGCACGTCTGGAGCTTTTTTGCCAGTTTTTGACCAAGAATGGCAGTGAGTTCTTTTTCGCTAGCTTTTTTGATGCGTTCGAGTGAACCGAAGTGCCGGAGCAGGTTTTTTTTTCTTTTTTGACCGATTCCCGAAATGTGATCAAGCTCAGAAACGCTCTGGCTCTTGATGTGTCGTTTACGATAGAAGCTTGTTGCAAATCGATGCGCCTCGTCCCGGATGCGCTCTAGTAAAAAAAGTTCCCGTGATGTTGCGGGCAGCTGAAATGAGCGTCCGTCGGCCAAAAAAAAGGTCTCGCGGAAGGCTTGTTCTGTAGGTTTAGCGTGACCCCCTTTTGCCATGGCGATAATAGGTATAAGCGAGGCATCGTGACCTACTGTTCTTCGTGTGATCGATAGTTGTCCTTTTCCGCCATCAAGAATAATAAGGTCGGGTTTTTCCCACCCGGGAGTCTGAAGCTTCATGCGCTCGATTCGTCGTTTTACGATTTCGGCAAGCATATGCGGATCATCCGGAGTCGCAATCGTTTTGATTGAGAATTTTTTGTACAGGTTTTTTGCCGGTTTTCCATCAACGAAGGCTATCATTGCTCCGACGGCGTGTTTGCCCGAAATATTTGCCACGTCAAAGCTTTCAATTCGAACCGGTATTCGAGCAAGCGAGAACTGTTCCTGGATTTTTTTCAGTGTATTGCGAGTTTGCTTTTCATCTTTTTCAAAAGAGGCTAGATAGGCTGTAAGCGCTTGTTGGGCATTTTCATGCGCCGAGCGCGTAAGCGTTGCCTTCGTTCCACGTTGTGGCCGACGGATGTTCAGATGTAGAGCAGATGCGAGTTCAGACGTATGTTGCGGGAGAATTTCCGTAAAGACCTCTTTGGGCCGCTCGAGTGTTGACGTATAGTACTGACTCATAAAAGCCGACATGCTTTCCGCTTCACTTTGCTCAATGGCACTCGCGAGCTGTACCGTCTGTTTATATAACAATTTGCCGGAGCGAATCTGCAAAATTGCCACAGAGGCGCGGCGTCCGTCTTTGGCAATACCCAAGACATCAATATCTTCTTTTCGGTTGGAAATAACCGTTTGGTGCTTTACAATTTTTTCTAGCGCTTGCACCCGGTCACGTAAGCGCGCCGCACGCTCAAATTTTTTCATACGAGCAGCTTTTTGCATATCAGCCCGAAGGCGCTTGATAACGGCATCGCCATGCCCGCGCAGGAATAGGAGCAACTCATGGATCATGTCGCCGTATTCCGATTTGGAAATTTCACTCATGCACACCCCAAGACATCGGCCAATCGTGTAGTCGAAGCACGCCTTTCCTTGATGTGGTGTACAGGTGCGAAATTTAAATATGCGCTTCAGGACTTTTACCGTCTCCCGTGCAGCAGTTGCTGATGCGTACGGCCCAAAGTATGCGTCTTTTTTTGATGTCACCTTGCGCACTAAATCAACGGTCGGAAATTCATCGGAAAGCGTCACCCGGATATAGAGGAAAAATTTGTCGTCTTTTAATATAATATTATATGGTGGCTGGTGTTCTTTAATGAGGTTGGCTTCAAGGAGTAGCGCGTCTCGTTCCGTTGGGGTAATGATGGTTTCGATGTCGGCAATTTTTTCGACCATCGGCTCTTTGCGTGGTTCGAGCTGGCGGTTTTTTTGAAAGTAACTTTGTATCCTTGAGCGCAGCCGTTTTGCCTTCCCGACGTATAAGATATGATCGCGTTCATCACGAAAAATATACACTCCGGAATTTGTTGGGAGCGTTGCACGGATTGCTGAGAGTTTAGGAGCTTGCGCGTTCATGTCTTAGGCCGTATTCAAACTAATATGGTAACCCTAGCATATTGGTACAATCTGGACAGAGCTATCAGCTATATAGGCCGTGAAGAGTTTAGCTCTTGACGGAGTTTGTGGCGCGCGGTATACTGTGTCTCGCATTTTTAATCGGAAGCATTTTTTGATATCCATGCCCACAAAAAACGTCATCTCCGTCAAGGGAGCCAGGGTTCACAATCTTAAAAATATTTCGCTGGATATTCCGCGCGACAAATTGGTGGTGATTACCGGCCTTTCGGGTTCAGGAAAATCGAGTCTCGCATTTGACACTATTTATGCTGAGGGGCAACGGCGATATGTTGAATCTCTGTCCGCTTATGCGCGGCAGTTTTTGGGTTTGATGGATAAACCTGATGTTGATCAGATCGACGGGTTGTCGCCGACAATTTCAATTGACCAGCGCTCAACCTCGCATAACCCTCGCTCAACTGTGGGTACAGTTACAGAAATATATGACTACTTGCGTTTGCTTTATTCCCGAGCAGGTGTGCCACATTGTCCGCAGTGCGGCCGTCCGGTAAGTAGGCAAACCATTGAACAAACGATGGAGAAGGTAAAAACGCTGCCAGAAGGAACAAAATTTTTACTCATGGCGCCATTGGTCAGGGATCAAAAAGGAGAAATGCGTCAGGCCATGGCGCGTGTCCGTAAAGCCGGATACGTTCGCGTCCGACTTGATGGGACAGTTTCGACGTTAGATGACGCGGAAAGCGTCCCGATTGAAAAACAAAAAAAACATAATCTTGATATTGTTGTCGATCGCCTGACGCTTAATGATGAGCTCGAAAAACAGCGATTACGCGATAGTCTCGAATCTGCGCTTGATGTGGGCAATGGTTTAGTGATCGTGCACCGCAAAGATACCGATGAAGATATCCTCTTTTCTCAGCATTTTTCGTGCCCACACTGCAATATTAATCTGCCACCCTTGGAGCCGCGCAATTTTTCTTTTAACAGTCCACATGGTGCATGTCCGGACTGCACGGGTTTGGGCACGCGGCTTGAGGTCGATCCCGAGCTTGTTATCCCGAATAAAAGATTATCACTCGCAGAAGGAGCTATTCGCCCCTGGTCGCGTACGTCCTCAAATCAGGGATGGTATGCTCAAATGCTGGATGCTGTTGCGGATGCACACGGGTTTTCTACGCGAGTTCCGGTCAAAGCGCTAACCAAAAAGCAGATTGATGTCGTGTTGTACGGCAGTGATAGCAAGAAAATCAAGATGCATTATTTTTCGGATAATTTTGAGGGAGAAGTGAATAAGACATATGAGGGGGTAATTCCAAATCTCATACGTCGCCACAGAGAAACCGATTCAGATTATGTGCGTGCCGAAATCGAGCGCTATATGCGTGTGCTGAAATGTCCGACCTGCCATGGAAAGCGCCTTAAACCAGAGGTGTTGGCAGTAACCGTTGTTGGAAAACCGATTGATCAGGTCGTCGACATGACGGTTGAGCATGCTTTTGAGTTTTTCTCATATGTTTCCCAAGGAAAAAAAGCAGATTCAAAAAGGAAAGCCCCACACCTGCCACAAGCAGTATTAGCTAAGCGAGAGATGTCTATCGCCAAGCAAATACTTAAAGAGATCACGGAGCGTTTACGGTTTTTACATAATGTCGGTTTAGATTATTTGACGCTCGATCGTGCCGCGTCGACGTTATCAGGTGGCGAGGCTCAGCGTATTCGTCTCGCAACACAAATAGGTTCTTCGTTGGTCGGCGTGATATATATTTTAGATGAACCGTCTGTCGGACTTCATCAACGCGACAACTCAAAATTAATAGAGACATTGAAAATGCTTCGCGATTTGGGCAACACCGTCCTCGTCGTTGAACATGATGAAGAAACCATTCTATCGGCCGACCATGTTGTTGATATTGGGCCAGGCGCTGGTGAGCACGGCGGAAAAGTTGTTGCCGAAGGAACGCCAAAACAAATTACCGCGAAAAAAAATTCACTCACCGGGCAGTATCTTTCGGGAAAAAAGAAAATTGATGCTCCAAAGAAGTATCGCAAAGGAAACGGAAAAAAGATTTCCATCATCGGTGCGAAGGAATTTAATCTTAAAAATATAAGTGTCGATATCCCATTGGGCAAATTTATCTGCATCACCGGCGTGTCCGGTTCCGGAAAATCGACGCTTATGACCGATATTCTCGCGAAAGAGCTTGCGCACTATTTTTTCAAGGCAAAGGATGTCCCCGGAAAGCACAAGGAGATAAAAGGCTTAGAGCACCTTGATAAGGTTATTGTCATTGACCAGTCACCGATCGGACGTACACCGCGTTCAAATCCCGCAACATATACTGGTGTCTTTACTTCTATTCGAGATCTCTTTACACAAATCCCCGAAGCCAAGGTCCGTGGCTATGGTCCGGGCAGATTTTCGTTCAATGTGCGGGGCGGGCGATGTGAAGCTTGTCAGGGTGATGGACTTGTGAAAATTGAGATGAATTTTTTACCAGATGTGTATGTCGAGTGCGAGGAATGCAAGGGTAAACGCTATAGCTCACAAATTTTGGAAATTCATTACAAAGTAAAATCTATTGCTGATGTACTGGATATGACCGTCGAGGAAGCGATGCATTTCTTTGAAAATCAGCCCGCAATTCATCAAAAGCTTAAAACGCTGTTTGACGTTGGTCTTGGCTATATTCATCTCGGGCAATCAGCAACTACGTTATCCGGAGGAGAAGCGCAGCGCATCAAGCTTGCGACAGAACTTTCCCGGCGTGCGACCGGCAAGACGCTCTATATTTTAGATGAGCCGACGACCGGATTGCATTTCGATGACGTGAAGCGATTGTTGCAGGTGTTGCAGCGGCTGGTTGATAAAGGGAACACCATTTTAGTTATCGAACACAATTTAGACGTTATCAAATCAGCTGACTGGCTTATTGATATGGGCCCCGAAGGCGGAGACAAGGGAGGGGAAGTCGTGGCGCAAGGTACTCCGCGGGATGTGGCGAAAGTCAAGCGAAGCTACACAGGTCAGTTTTTAAAGAAGATGTTGGCATAATAAGCATCCCCAAGGTAAGCTATCGCGATTACACAGCACCTCATGCGTATTACAAACCGCAACCCGTTGATCAAGCGCAATCAGTTTTCTGTCGTTAAATCAGGGGAGCAGGATATCAAAGGGCGTCACCTTGGGTATGTTTTTACGTTGTCATACCTGTCCTCGATCGTTATACTATAGACTATGGATACGCATGTAGAGGAGGGCATTTTATCAACGGTTGCTTTGTTTGATGGTCTCTCAATAGGCCTGACTGATTTTGATATTTGGTACTATGGTCCCTTTGACCATGCCACATATTCATTTACCCAGATGCGTGAAGTCATCGATCGATACGTTGAAAACGGGACGCTTCAGCGCGAGGGCCCATTTGTTGTTTTTCCTGGGAGCACGCATTTAGCCAAAGAGCGGGTTCAAGGAGGAATGTATGCCGAAGATAAATACGCGCGGGTTAGGCGCGCGGCGCGAGTCTTACGCTATGTTCCGTTCGTGCGAATGGTTGCTGCCTGCAATACGCTGGCATTCGGAACTGCGCGCAAAGAAGCAGATATTGATGTGTTTATCGTGGCAGAGAAAAACCGTCTGTTTATTGCAAATATGTTATCAATGATCACGCTTCATCTCATGCGCCTGCGCCTTCATGGAATGCATAAGACAAATCGAATCTGCCTCAGTTTTTTTGTGAGCACCAATGGCATGGACATGTCTCGTTTTGCGTTGTCTGATGGCGATCCATATTTAGTCCAGTGGACACGCGCGCTGGTCCCCATTTTTTCTGCCGGTGATACCCTCAAGCGCTTCGTCGATGAAAATGCAGTTTGGCTGGCACGGTATTTTAATTTTGCAAAGTATGCGCAGCCGGTGCATCGTTTAGTTGTCGCCGATTCAAAGTTTAGCAGAATCATTCGCTGGATAGGTGAAGTAGTGTTGTATCCAATTGCTCCTGCGCTTGATTCTGTATTTTCCCGTTACAAAAAGCATAAATGTGAACGTTGGCTTAACACACCATTATTGCAGGCAAATTCCTCTGTCGTTGTGGATCGGTCGACAATAAAATCCCATGAAGAGGATCGCCGGGCATTTTATCGTGACAAAATGAAGAGCCGGGTGAAGGAGGCATTGTTAAGCAGAAACTCATGAAGGCAAAAAAGATTTTTATCTGGATGACGAGAGTATGGCTTTTTCTTCTTCCGCTTCAGACACACTTACTGCTTCAGTCGGCGAGATTAGCTGGTCATGAGTGGCCCTTTGGTGAGATTAGTTTGTACGCCTTGGATGTTGGTTTTTTCCTGCTCGTTATTTCTGCGTTTACGGCACGACGGTACTGGAAAAAGCTCCCTCTCTCATACATTTTTGGTCTTATCATATTCATCTGTTTGCTCGCAGTATCTGTTTTTTTGCATCACGACGCAAAGAATACCTGGGTATTATTTTTACGATATCTTGAAGGTCTTGCGTTGGTGGCGTTGCTTGCGGTCGTTCCGGATCGTACACGAAAGCTGGGTATCGCCTTCGTCGCGGGCATTACGGCGGCGGCGGCATTTGGCATCTGGCAGTTCATGACGCAATATGTACCGAAATCATCGCTTTTTGGCGTTGCCGAGCAGAATCCTTCGGTGGCGGGGGTATCGGTATTGTTGTCTTCTGCCGGTCGGTTTTTGCGCGCCTATGGGACATTCTCGCACCCGAATATTTTCGGCGGATATCTTGCCGCCGCATTGCTGATGCTTTTAATTATTGTCCTGCAACGTCCAGCGTCCGAGCGAAGAAATTCCGTCTCGGTCAAAGAGTTTTTGGGGCGGTATGCCTGGACGCTTGTGGTACTACTACTGTTTGGTGCTTTTACTTTTTCTTTTTCCCGAAGCGCGTGGATTGCGTTTGCGGTCAGTCTGGTCGTTCTGGCAAGTATTACCGTCCAGAGAAACCGCTCATATGAGCTGCGCGTATGGGTGCTTGCTGGGATTGTCCCGATTGTATTTTTGGTTTTACATTCATCAGTGTTGGTTCCGTTGGTGTCAGAGCGGATTGTCGCCCGCAATGTCGTTGAAAGAGTTTCTATCGAAAACCGGAGACAGTCCTTGGTAGAGGGTTATACGATATTCAAAAAATACTGGGCTGAAGGTTTGGGGCTTGGGCGGTCAACTTACTATATAGCAGAACATAGCCCAGAGAGTTTGCAGTGGTGGGAGATCCAACCCCCGCATAACATTTTCCTTTTGCTTGCTGATGAGGCATCAATCTTTACCGCATTAACATTCATCGGGGTTTTAGTGTTTCTTGGTCGGGATTCACTTCATGCTGTGCGTCAACAAAAACAGAACGCGTTTCCGATGAGCGCTTTAGGTCTTACTTTTGTGGCGCTTATTGTGGTTATCGGCTTGTTTGACCACTATTTATTGACGTTGCCTGCGGGATTTTTTCTTACCTTTACACTGCTTGGATTTAGCGTTCGTACAGCAGCAGCAGAAGCCTCTTGACAGGGGATGTTGCTATGCTAAAGTAGTAATTAGCACTTGGCATCAGAGAGTGCTAATTTCCAACCGCATATAAGATTCGCTAACTGAAACGTATGAATCTCAAACCATTGGGAGACCGTGTTATCGTCAAGCCGGTCACACAAGAAGAGGTAACAGCCTCGGGTATCGTGCTTCCTGATACCGTCGAAAAAGAGAAAAAGGAAGAAGGAGAAATCATCGCTATCGGCGATGGAGAGAAGATTAAAAAACTCAATCTCAAGATCGGAGACAAAGTTATCTTCGGAAAATACGCCGGAGACGACGTCGAACTTGAAGATACAGAATACAAGATCCTTAAAGATGAGGATGTCTTGGCTGTGATTAAATAATTCAATTAATAGGTAATACGTATGGCAAAACAGATACTATTTGATGAACAAGCGCGCAAGAAGCTCAAAAGGGGAGTCGACGCGCTTGCAAATACCGTCAAAGTGACGCTTGGCCCGAAAGGCCGGAACGTTGCCCTTGATAAAGGGTATGGAAGCCCGACTATTGTGAATGACGGTGTAACGATCGCGAAAGAAATCGAACTCGAAGACAAATATGAAAATATGGGCGCGCAATTGGTACAAGAAGTTGCCAGCAAAACAAATGATGTTGCAGGTGACGGAACCACGACAGCTACATTACTCGCCCAAAGCATGATCGGAGAAGGGTTTCGTCTTGTTTCCGCCGGATCCAACCCAATGCAGATTCGCCACTATATTGATAAAGGGGTGCACACAGTCGTGAAGGCGCTGCATGAGATGTCTAAGCCGGTGAAATCAAACGAAGAAATCGCACAAGTTGCCTCAATTTCTGCAGGAGATCCGGAAGTAGGAAAATTGATTGCCGAGGCCATGGAAAAAGTCGGCAACAACGGCGTTATTACTGTTGAAGAGTCTCAAACCTTTGGCCTTGATAAAGAAGTAGTTGAAGGTATGCGCTTCGATAAAGGATATGTCTCGCACTACATGGTAACCGATTCATCCCGCATGGAAGCGGTCTTTAAAGATGCGCTTATCCTGGTTACTGATAAAAAGATTTCAGCAATCAATGACATTCTGCCGTTATTAGAAAAGCTTGCGCAGACCGGAAAGAAAGAATTGGTGATTATTGCTGAAGATGTTGAAGGAGAGGCGCTTGCGACATTTGTCGTGAACAAACTCCGCGGCACGTTTAATGTGCTTGCTATTAAAGCACCGGGATTCGGCGATCGCCGAAAAGAGATGCTGCAGGATATTGCAGTGTTGACCGGCGGAAAAGTTATTTCAGAGGAAGTCGGCTTGAAACTCGAAGCTACAACTCCGGATATGCTTGGGCAGGCTCGAAAAGTGATTGCCACAAAAGAGCATACCACTGTTGTTGACGGCAAAGGTGATCAAGCTGAAATCAAAAATCGCATCGAACAAATCAAGGCAGAGTTGAAAGAAGCGACATCTGATTTCGATAAAGAGAAACTGCAGGAGCGCCTGGCAAAATTGACCGGCGGCGTTGCCGTCATAAAAGTCGGCGCAGCAACTGAAGCAGAAATGAAAGAGAAGAAGGCTCGCATTGAAGATGCCCTGCACGCAACTCGGGCAGCCGTTGAAGAGGGTATTGTTCCTGGTGGTGGCGTTGCACTTATCCGTGCTCGCGAATCGCTAAGGGACTCCGACAACCTCGATATAAAAGTTGCATACGATATATTGCGACAAGCACTTGAGACGCCGCTGAAACAGATTGCGCAGAACGCCGGAAAAGAGGGTGCAGTCATTGTTGATGAAGTGACAAAGCGCAAAGGCAATGAAGGGTACAACGCTGCGACTGATACCTATGAAGATTTAGTTGTTGCTGGAATTGTTGACCCAACCAAGGTAACCCGTTCAGCACTTGAGAATGCGGCTTCAATTGCCAGTCTCATGCTTACGACCGAAGCAGCGGTCACTGATATTCCGAAAAAAGAAGATGAAAATCCTGCTGCCGGAATGGCGGGCGGAGTGCCCGGTATGGGCGGCATGGATATGGGGATGTAAAAAGATTTGGAGGGAAAACTTGGGTTTTCCCTCCCAACGCCCCGCTTCGCGGGACCACCTCCCTTTTCTAAGCAGACCAAAAAATCCCGGGGCTCACAAGACCCGCGGATTTTTTGATTCTAAACAATCCGCACCATGTTTAGTTTTCCTTTTGGCCCCTATTTTAAGTCTGCAGCTTTTTTTGGTTTAATTTGGCCAGGTGTTTTGGTATACTAAATATATGGAGGTGATGAACAGTACCCAACATAAAAAGACTCTCGCATCCTCTTGGGAAGATCTAACGTTTGGCATTCTTTTCAAGGTAGCAACGCTTCCATCACTTTTGCCGATAATACTCGTTTCGGCTTGGTATATCTGGCACGTAGAAAGCGGAGAAACTCTTTCTGCGATATGGTATTCTGTGATCCTTTTTGTTTTGTATATACTTAGTTTTATGGGCGTTGCATGGTATCTTCAGCGGACCTATGAGCTCACAAAAACCATAATGGCAGTGCTCATGGGTTTTAGCGGATTTTTTGCCGGCGTTGTTATTGCCGTAGTTAAGCTAACCATTTTTTTTGAGAGTTGGGCGGTATTCCGCTTAATTTCTGAGCCGATATTTACCGCGATTTTTGCCGGCATTTTCGGAGCAATTTTGTTGTGGGGAAAGGCGCGATTGCCTTCGCGTTCCGGCGGAGGTATACTTTAAACATATGAGTTCAAAAGATTTTTCAACAGACGATAAACTATTCGGTGCGCTCTCATACCTTTGGGTGGTAAGCATCATTATGTTTATCTTGAAAAAGGATAATTCCTACGTTGGGTTTCATGCCCGACAAGGCATGGTGCTGTTTGTCGGTTCATTGCTTTGGTTTATTCCGGGAATTGGCTGGCTTATTACCGGCTTCTCACTGGTGGTCATGGTCATTGGATTCGAAAAGGCTTACCATGGAGAGAAATTTAGGATTCCTCTTGTTGCCATTCTCGCCGAAAAAATTAAATAGCAACATCCCGCCAGAACGCTATTGATTTTTGGTTTCTTTTCTGGTATACTAAAAACACCTTGACGTAATTTCGCGTTCAGGCGATTCCTTACTCATAAAACACACACACATGGCAAAGGCAAAAACATCTGCGAAACGTTCCGTTCCACGCAACAAACGTTTTATTCTTTGGTTTGATGAAATAACCATTAAGGATATCCCGCTCGTCGGCGGAAAGACGGCATCCTTAGGTGAAATGTATCGGGACTTAGCGAAAAAGGGAGTTCGAGTTCCAAATGGATTTGCCATCACCGCGTATGCATATAAATATTTGTTAGAAAAAGCCGGCATCAAAGATGACATTAAAGAGATATTGAAGACGCTGAACGTACACAATCTCCGGAATTTGTACGACCACGGTCAACGAGTGCGTGATGTTATTTTGCGTGCAAAGTTCCCAGCTGATCTCGAAGCTGAAATTATCGACGCCTACACCAAGCTTTCAAAGCTGTACAATGTAAAAAACGTTGATGTTGCGGTCCGCTCAAGTGCAACCGCTGAAGATCTACCCGATGCGTCATTTGCCGGCCAGCAGGAAACGTACCTGAATGTGTCTGGCAATAATGATATTATCGAGTCCAGCAAAAAATGTTTTACTTCACTGTTTACCAACCGAGCAATTTCCTATCGTGCAGAAAAGAAATTTAGCCACTTCGATGTACTGCTTTCTATTGCCGTCCAGAAAATGGTGCGTTCCGATCTTGCCGCTTCAGGCGTGATGTTTTCAATAGATACAGAATCTGGATTCCGCGATGCTGTCATGATTAATGCCTCTTATGGGCTAGGTGAAAATATTGTGCAGGGTGCAGTAACACCTGATGAATACTATGTCCATAAGCCAACGCTTTCAAAAGGATTTAAACCCATTATCGGTAAGAAAGTCGGTAGCAAGGAAATGAAAATGATTTATGCAACAGGAGGTACTAAGCCAGTCAAGAATGTTCCGGTGCCGGCGCCCGACCGCAAGAAATTTGCACTGAAAGACAAAGAAATTTTGCAGCTCTCCAAATGGGGTATGATTATCGAGGAGCATTATTCAAAGAAAGCAGGGCACTTTAAGCCCATGGATATGGAGTGGGCGAAAGATGGTGAAAGTGGCAAGCTTTTTATCGTGCAGGCGCGTCCGGAAACTGTTGCAAGCCAGAAAGATCCTAATATTCTCGAAGAATATATTCTCGAGAAGCAGGGGAAACTTATCATCGAAGGCGGTTCTATCGGTTCGCGTATCGGTGTCGGCAAGACGCATGTTATTAAAGACGTAAAAGACATCAATCAGTTTAAACAGGGCGAGGTGCTTGTGACGGAAATGACGGATCCTGATTGGGAGCCCATTATGAAAATCGCCTCTGCGATTGTGACAAATTCTGGCGGACGAACATGCCATGCAGCTATCATCAGTCGTGAACTCGGCATCCCGGCTATTGTTGGGACCGGTCAAGGTACGGAAAAAATTAAGAACGGAAAAGTTGTGACGGTGTCGTGCGCTGAGGGTGAGCGTGGATATGTGTATGAAGGCAAGTTGCCGTTCCACATCAAGAAGACGAATCTAAAGAAATTGAAACGACCACACACAAAGATCATGATGAATGTTGGCGATCCGGAAAGCGCATTCGCTGCATCATTTATTCCGAATGACGGTGTAGGACTTGCGCGTGAGGAATTTATTATCACCTCATACATTAAAATCCACCCACTTGCCTTGCTTGAGTTTGGAAAAGTAAAAGATGCCGCGACAAAACGACAGATTGAAGAGATGACGGCAGGGTATAAGTCGAAATCGGAATTTTATATTTCAAAACTTGCTGAAGGGATTGCGCGTATTTCAGCTGCCTTTTATCCGAAGGATGTCATTATGCGTTTTTCAGACTTTAAATCCAACGAATATGCGAACCTCATCGGTGGCTCATACTTCGAACCAAAAGAAGATAACCCGATGATCGGCTGGCGTGGTGCGTCTCGTTACTATGATGAGAAATTCGAAAAGGCATTTGCACTTGAATGTGAAGCAATTCGCCGTGTCCGTGAAGAGATGGGGCTCATCAATCTCAAGGTAATGATTCCGTTCTGTCGGACAATCGAAGAAGGGAAGAACGTCCAGGCAGTGATGAAGAAATACGGGCTTCAGCGAGGTAAGAATAAATTGCAGGTGTATGTCATGTGCGAAATTCCATCGAACGTGATTTTGGCAGATGAATTTGCAAAGATTTTTGACGGATTTTCTATCGGCTCAAACGATCTCACACAGTTGACACTCGGCGTTGATCGTGACTCGTCCCTCGTGTCACATATCTATGATGAACGCAATGAAGCGGTAAAGACTTTGGTGCGTTACGTCATTGCGGCTGCCAAGAAACGTAAACGAAAGATTGGTATCTGTGGTCAGGCGCCATCTGATTTTCCGGATTTTGCTCAGTTTTTGGCACGCGAACATATTGATTCAATTTCACTTATTCCGGATACCGTTATTAAAACCACAATAGCAGTAAAGCAGGCAGAGTATCGTAAGAAATAACTATCATTGACAAAAAGCCAGTAATACAATATACTGGTTTTTTGTTATGTATTAGGTAGTTGTTCTTTTTGGTATAACCCTCAAAGCAATAGGAGTGCTTATATGAGCAGAAGAGAAGCGTTTGAAGCGGTAAAAAAACTGCGGATCGAAGAAAATGGATCGTTTTCGTGTCGCCCCACTCAAGTCCCCGGGGAAATTCAGGTCGCGAGTTTCTATAAAGTTTTCAATGTTGACCCGGATCGACTTTCTCGCACCTGTCGTGAGCAGCGCGTTACCTTCGGTGGAAATGGTGGCATCATTTTCACCCTCATAGGACCGCAGGATGCGGTCTGCAGCGCGCTTCGAAATGCACAAACACAGACAGAGTAACATTATCTTGCCCGTTGGATGCTGAATTCAGCGGGCATTTTCTTGTGCTTTTCTCTTTTTTTCTATAGTGTGTTTTATATATAAGGAGAGGTCGCATATCGCCGCAAAGCGGGACCCCGCTCCGCGGGGGTGGTCTAATTTTTAACTGAAAATTGGTTGTGTATATTGTATATATATTACAAAGCAAAAAGCATAATCGATATCATATTGGACATACCCATAATACGGCCGTTCGTCTACAAAAGCATAATAGTGGTATGGTGCGATCAACTAAATCAGGAATTCCTTGGGTAATAGTTTATACGGAATCTTTTAAAAACAGATCTTCTGCCTATAGAAGAGAGCTAGAAATCAAGAGTTATAAAGGTGGGATTCAATTTAAAGCATTGCTTAGATTAAAATAATTATTTATGGAGAGGTCGCATAGTGGCCTAGTGCGCTTGCTTGGAAAGCAAGTAGGCCTTCACGGGTCTCGGGGGTTCGAATCCCCCCCTCTCCGAAGTATTTAATGAAGACGAGGATTCGAAGGCGACTCGACCGACTGCCTGTGGCAGTCGAAGCGAGCGCCCGGCTCTGGAGGAGGACGATCCGACTTGCGGGGCGAGGACGGGGGAAGAGGAATCCCCCCCTGCTGTGGTAATATGCGATCGATATGTATATTCCATTGAGTCGTACGGAGTTGCGCAAGGATTATCGAGTGGATGGATAAGGTCCATGACGTCAGTATTCCCAAAACCGGATCTGACTTTTTATCTCAATATTTCCGTCGAGGAATATGAGCGTCGCATTGCCGGTAATACAAACCGTCAATCGCCCCATTCGACCACTATCCTGCAAAAAGTCCGCCAATACTATCTGGCGCTTGCTCAAGAATTCAGCTTTACCGTAATTGATGGTCAACAGCCGATTACAGTTATTTCCGAGGAAATACTCAAAGTGATTAACCGTCGGTTAATGCTCTAACTGCGGGTATAGTTCTTTGAGGATTATTCCCATCGGATATTCAGGCAGTTTAGGGACCGTTTCCCAGCGGTAATCGTCGTGTTCGGCATTAAGCGTTACGCTGGTCGTATCCGCCAGGCAGGAATAAACCAGAATCACTAGTTTTCCTTTTCGAAAATCGCTCACAATCAAACCAAAGGGGTCCTTGATAACGCATCGGCTATTATCTAATCCTGTTTCTTCAAGGACCTCTCTCTTTAACGCGGTACTAGGATTTTCACCAGATTCAATCGCGCCTCCCGGGACATCCCAGAGTTTGGAATCTTCTTTGTCAGACGCTGATCTGTGCAGGATAAGCAATGTATCCTGATGATAGATGAGCGCCCGTACACCATGAATTTTGTAAAACATATCTTATCTTTAAGTATATTAGAAAGTAACATTAAAATCAAAGAAAATAGACCTTTAAAATATAAGGAGAAGTTTCATGAATGTCATCTGGAATCTCACTCGATTTTGTCCATGGGCATGTCGGTTTTGTTGCATGAACGCATTGTATTGCGCGAATGCCTCAGGTCCAAAGTCCAAGGAGCATCTAGCCATTAAACGCAAGGAATTGTCGTTTGATGAAAAAATGGCCGCTGTCCGTCAATTCGCTGAAACAGATTTTTCAGTCGATTTTTCCGGCGGCGATCCGCTGTTTTTTCTGGAGGATTTGCATGTCGTACAAGAAGCGACGAAACTGCTACCCAAGGAGCGAATCAGCGTCAGTACAACAGGCATTGAATTCGGCGCGGAAAAAGTGGAGTTGCTGCAGCACGTCGATTTGGCGGAGTTTACGCTTGATACGCTTCCGGAAACGGAAAACACATGGCGCCCGTCAGGATTTCATGCCAGCTCACTTGCTGCACTGGAACTATGTTCACGCCATGGCGTAGCAACGCAGGCGGTGACAACGCTGTACCCCTTAACAATGACCGAGGACAACTTGACGCGCGTGTACGAGAAATTGTGTGCAATCGGAGTGACGAGCTGGGAATTGCTCCGATTCTATCCGGTCGGGCGTGCTTGCAATCAACAACACCTCGAACCGTCTATTGACGATTATCTGCGTATCATGAATTTCGTCCGCAACTTTCAGGGAAGCACGCGAATTATGTTTCAACATTCCTTGCGGATGCTGGAAGAAAACGAAAGTTGCATGGCTGGCAACAGGACGCTCGGCATTCTGCCCGACGGCCAGGTAGTTGCCTGCGCTTGGGCACTCGATGGGTGCGCACAGCCCGCACATGAATATTTGTCGCTTGGCCATGTGCCAACTGAGCACATCGCTGAGATCGCTGCCGCCGCCATGCAGAAGGATGCTTTCCGTCTGGGCGTACATGGTTACCGTTGCGCACATTGCGGTCTTCGCTCAAAATGAAAGGAGAGCCTATGAACATACGTGAAATTCAATGTAAGTCGCTACTCACGCGCAGTAATCTGCCGAAAGTTGATTACTGCATCAATCCGTACGTCGGATGTTTGCACGGTTGCGTGTATTGCTACGCGCGGTTCATGAAACGCTTTACCAAGCATTCTGAACCATGGGGACGCTTTCTGGACGTAAAGGTAAACGCTTCGGAAGTTCTCGAACGGGAATTACGACGGGATCCGAGGAGAGGAATCATACTTCTTGGCAGTGTTACTGACGCGTATCAGCCGATTGAGCGTAAATATCGCTTGACTCGCACGATTCTGGAGTTGCTTGTGCGTTCTGATTTTCCGGTTTCAGTGCTAACAAAATCAGCACTAGTCACCCGGGATATCGACCTATTCCGGCAGTTTAGCGAATGTGAGGTTGGCCTGACAATCACAACGTTGGATCAGGACATTGCGCATGACTTTGAGCCGTGCTCTTCTCGCCCTAGTGAGCGTTTGGCGGCATTGCAGAAACTACATTCTGCAGGCATACGAACGTATGCATTTATCGGTCCGATTTTCCCGAGGTTAACCGGGATTGATCGGATTGTATCACGAGTCGCGGGTTCGGTTGATTACATCATGGCGGAATCACTGAATCTAAAAGCTGGAGATCATGCTAAAATGCTCGAAATTATTTCACGTAAGCATCCAAAACTTTTTGATGCATATCAGAAAGGATTCGGAAGGCAGTATTGGAATGATGTCGAGCAACAATTCCGTGAGTCATGTAAACAACATGGCGTTGCAATAGGAGGATTCTTTATCCATGGCACCTAAAAGCCACTCATCAATAACTGGTGAGTGGCTTCTTTTTTTGGTATACTTACTTTAAAATATGAATACTAACAAGACAAAATTAAAAGATTTTTTAGTCATCGCCAAGAAAGCCACATATGCCACATCCGGCGAAGGTGGCGAACGGAGGTTAAAAGACGGTACCAAAGAATTTGTATTTACCAAAGGACCGTATACATACCGAGATCGCTACTTCGGCTCTAATCCTTTTATTGGGCAAGAAATCGTGTTTTATAAGTTGAAGCCTGTCTGGGGTATGAATTATGCTGGCAGGGTTACCGCTCATAATGTTAATTCTCACGAGGTGTATTTATTTTTGAAGAAAGCGTTGCAGAAAGTTACAAAACAAAATCCGTATCGTGGTCCGAAAAGATTAGTATTTGGCCAGTGGAAATATTCCTGTACGATAAAAGAATCGGTTAATGATTTTTCAGGACGTGAAGATATCTATTGGCGCAGGAAAAAGGTCTACGAACTGCTTTTTCACGGAGGGGAGATTAAATAAATATTTCGCTACGGTTCGCTAAATGAGTCAAGAATGAGACGTCTCATTCTCCCTTAATACTGTCCGATTTGTCCTATTTTGAAAAACCAAGACCCGACCCACGTGCCTCAAATTGTCCCATTGAAAAATCATCGAAAAAGGCTTATAATGCTTGTGTAACTGGGGTACTTAACCCACGTGGCCCGAAGTATTTAATGAAGACGAGGATTCGAAGGCGACTCGACCGACTGCCTGTGGCAGTCGAAGCGACCGCCCGGCTCTGGAGGAGGACGATCCGACAACAACATTTCCTAACTGGCGGTGTGCTTTCGAAAGGAAACCGGATGACCGCATCCGAGGCGCGCAGAGTCAGTTGTTGCTTTAATACAGTACGCTCTTAATAATTTACATGAGCTAGCACAAACCATATTTTTGGTAATGACGCTCGGTGCAATGAATCAAGTTATAGACGCGCCTCAATATGGAGTACGGGGCGCACAACAATTGTTAGAGGGGTTAAGTAATCAATAAAATTGTGTACGATATTCAAAAATTCGTTCATAAACACTCTGCATTTTTCGCTTTCATAAAAAGACGGCTTGACGCAAACAAGTTTTTCGGTTTACCGCTCACGCTTTTACTTATTGCTTTTATATACATTTTCTCGGCTTTTGCTGGAACGATTCAAGATATAGTTACAGCCGAGCCGTTAATCGCCACCGATGTTCGTGTCGCCAATCTGCTTTATGTTTTTCGCGATGCCGCGCTTATCAAAACTTTTCTTTGGATTACTTTGCTCGCCAAATGGCAGATGATTGTGAGTTTTGCGGTCATCGCTTCCATTCTTTTGTGGCTCTGTAAAAAACGATTATATATTCTGCCATTCTGGATTACTATCAGCGGCTCGTATTTGTTTTTACACGTTAAGCAAGATAATCATTCATCGCCCCCGCCCAAATGTCGCTTATTATATTGAAATTGGATATTCTTTTCCGAGCGGACACGCGACAATGGTTGTTGCTTTCTACGGTTTCCTCACTTACATCTTATTTCGTCAGCTCAAGCACTGGAAAACAAAAACAAATATCTTATTCGCCGGTCTTTTGATAATCCTTGGCGTTGGTTTAAGCCGCGTTTATCTCGGCGTTCATTATTCAAGCGATGTTTGGGGCGGCTATCTTTTGGGCGCGTTATGGCTCATTATTGGTATTAGTATTGCCGAATGGCTAAAGAGACGAAAACCGATTGAAAATTTTTCTGTATCGCGGTCGGTTAAAACCGTTTCGGTAATTTTGCCTCTCGTCGGACTTATTTTCTATGTCGGCTTTGCCTTGCAATACAACCCGCCGTTGCATACGAAAATTACTGCGCCTGCAACAGTTGTCACAAGCGATATGCAAAATATTTTTCAAGAAGATAATTTGCCAAAATATACGGAGACGCTTATTGGCGATAATCAAGAGCCGATCAGTTTGGTTATCGTTGCAAAAGGCGATCAAGAGTTTGTCGACGATATGCAAAAATCCGGCTGGACGTTGGCCAACACGCCCAATGTTGGCTCAATACTGAACTTGGCTAAGACCGCTTTGCTAAATCAAAACTATCCGACCGCGCCCATGACCCCGTCGTTTTGGAACAGCAAAGTGCACGATTTTGGTTTTGAAAAATCGACGAAAACGCAAAGCGTGCGCGAACGGCATCATGCTCGTTTTTGGAAAACAAATATTAAAATGCCGGACGGCCAGCACATGTATGCTGGAACAGTCAGTTTAGATACTGGTATTAAGTGGCTCATCACTCATAAGATAGCGCCGGATATTGATACGGAAAGAGAATTGTTATTTGCCGACTTTGAAAAATCAGGCGTGCTGGACGGTTCACAAAAAATCCAATCAGTCGCGCCCATGCTTGGGCAAAATTTCACTGGCGACCAGTTTTTTACGGACGGCAAATTATACATAATCAATTTGAAATAACACCATGACATTCGTGAATTACATTTTTATCTTTAGCGCAAAATATCTTTTCGTGCTGGCTGGCATTGTAGCTTTGATTTGGTTTTGGAAATTACCAAAAGAAGAGAAAAAAGAAATTGTTATTTTTAGCATTATCGCTTTACCGGTAATTTATATTGTTTCCAAAATCGGCGCTTGGTTGTATTTTGACCCACGACCTTTTGTCGTAGGCCATTTTGCGCCGCTTATCCCGCATGGCCCGGACAATGGTTTTCCTTCCGATCATGTTTTGCTAATCTCGGCGATTGCTTCAATCATTTTTCCGTTCAGCAAAAAAATCTCGGCTGGCGTCTGGGTTATTGCGGCGCTCGTAGGTATTTCGCGGGTTTATGTTGGAATACATCATCCGATAGACATTATCGGAAGCGTAATAATTTCGATTGTTGTAACTGCGGTGGTGTATTTAATTTTTAAAAATTTTATTAAAAAGCATGCAACGCCTTTACCAAAAAATTAAATTAATATTGATTGGATAATTTTTGCCGTAATATTCGGCGCGGTGTATATGGCTTTAGAATTTTACCGAGACATTGACATATTAGAAGAAAAAGAAATCGTGTGCCAAATCAAAAAATGTGAAGAAAACTTTTTGGCTGGCTGGCGAGCGTTAGCGAGCGACGGCGGGGCGGAGCGTTCAAATTTCACAGTTCGGATTTTGTTCAAAGAAAGTTTGAACATCGTACAAAAAACACCACCAAAGGGCACTTTAGCCTAGCTAGAGTGTCTTTATGTTTGATTAGATTATTTAGATAATAATAGCAGGGATTCGAACGGGCTATTTTTTCCGTGCAAGGTGATCCTTCCCGTTATCAGGAAATGCTTGGTAATTTTATTTCCGCTAACGGTATTACTCTTGAGTATTCGGATACCTTACACGCCGACGGCTGTTCGACCGGAGGCAAGATCACAATCCGTTCCGGTTTGACTCCGGCTCAGGATTTCAGTGTGAAAGTCCACGAACTGGCTCATGAGTTTCTGCATCACTCCGGAGAGAAACTCTCCAAGACTCAGAAAGAGACCGAAGCTGAAGCAGTCGCCTATGTTGTTTGTCAATCAATTGGCTTGGATACCAATACCGCTTTCAGCGATTACATCCAGCTCTATAAAGGCGACAAAGAAACGCTTATGAGCTCAATCCAGAGAATCAAGGATGTATCTGGCAGAATCCTAGCAGGATTGACCTAGGAATATCAATATCTCGGTATTGAAACCGCCAGCAATGACGATTTTTTCATATAATAAAAAAGGGTGTTCTTGCGAGCACCCTTTCGACTCTTTCTTACCGACTCCTTAACGATCAGTCATCCTGGAAGATCGCTGACCATACGCTTCGTCCACTTCTTTCACAAACTCGTCGATACTTGTTTCACCATTAACGAAATGGATGATCGCGAGTTCTTCTTCGCAGAACTCATTGCTGTTTGTCAGTCTCAATGGCTCTGGAATTGGACCAGTTTTTGGTTCCTGCATTTCAGCCTCCTCGGCTATATATTACGATAATTGAGTTTTCCAATATGGGTCGTGTTTAAACACGTTGGCGACGAGATCACCGAGTAGATGATACTCAGATTTCTCAACCGTCGAAAAAAAGTTCAACTTCCTCGACTGTAAGAGTATCACGCCAAGCTTCAGACTGTCAAAGATCGCTGGAACACACATCACTGACTTCGGCTGTTCACCTTTTGCATAGTTAATAACTGAATTGCCCAGCTTACATATATAGTCGTCATTTTCAAGGTCTTCCTTTACAATCAAAGACCTCCCATTAAGTGTTGCCTCAACAATACCCCCGGAAGGTCGCAGATTCGTATCCAGATCATTCGCTGTCAGCCCTACATTACCGACAGAGGCACGAACCAAACATCTGTCATTTGGGACATATGTTTTTATAAGTGAAGCAGAATCACACTTGTCCGACCGGCGCGTCAAAAAGGTGGCCGCAGCGGTGAGTGTTTCTATGTACATTTTGTTTATAAAAGCCTCGAGTTCCTCAGGAACTACCGTTCCCTGCTTCTCAGGATACTGAGACTCCAAAATGTTACTCAAGCGTACCAATGCCCGAGCCAAAACATTGAAACGATAATCTCTCAAACTATTCCCCCCTCTGTCTTTTTGAATTACCCGCGATCTTAGGTAAAGGAGTCATTACAGAGTTCTTGTCTTTTCCTTGAAGCTCAGCGGGCAATTCAATGCCAGCTTCTCTCAGTTCGTCTTTGTGCAAGATGAGATACAGGTCGAATGCTCTCCGATACAACTCTGATTTTGGGATTTTCGAAATCTCATAGATTTTGTCGAAGAATTCCTTTTGGTAAGCAGACATGTGCCCCGATATTCGTATAGTTTCCAAAGTATCTATGTCCAATTCTCCTAGTGCATAAGACGCTGTACTGTGTAATAAGGCACAACGCTGTGTCCCCTTATGCATAATTACTCATGAAGGTGAATCTATGTGTAGGATTGTGTCATGTCAAGTGGATTTTTCAATTTTTCGGTGCTGTTACTACCACTCTGTAAATGACCGTGTTTTTTGTAGTAAAAGGTTCGAACTTCGTCCAAAAAACACCGCCAAGTTTCACTTTTTGCGAAAAAACACCGAAGTGTGTTGAGCCGTGTCTTGAAAAGATGCGGTATGACCTCTCTCCTCAGTGAAGAATATGAGAAATTTTATGCTATGCTATCCATATAGCACGATTTTATTTATTCAGTAGATACATCTGGTACTACATTTGCCGAGGGGGAGTTATGCAAACGTAAAGGCGCGATGGTGGATATTCGGGATTGTTATTGTGCTATTGATTGTCGGAAAAATTTTACTTTGGCGTTTTTCCCATTAGTAAATAGAGTTATGAGAGCGCAATTTCCTAAAAAATTGCAGTCGGGGGACGAGATCCGCGTTATCGCACCATCTCGTTCTTTAGGGATTATCGGAGAGGACGCACGAAAAATTGCGAAGAAGTTTTTCGAATCGCTCGAACTGAAGGTATCTTTTGGAGACCACGTTGAAGAAACGGATGATTTTTCTTCTTCAGCCATTGAGTCGCGCGTTTACGATTTACACGAGGCATTTCAAGACGCAAACGTGAAAGCGATATTTACCGTCATCGGCGGTTTTAACAGCAATCAGCTTTTGCAGTACATCGATTGGGATCTTATAAAAAGGAATCCAAAAATATTTTGCGGTTTTTCTGATATTACCGCGCTTTCGGTCGGGATGTATGCAAAGACCGGCTTGGTGACATATTATGGTCCTCATTTTTCGACATTCGGTCAGGAAAAAATGGATCCATACACCATCCAGTATCTCCGTTCATGCCTTATGGGTGAAGAGCCGTTTGCGGTTGAACCAAGCAAAGAGTGGACGGATGATTTTTGGTGGAAAGACCAGGAGGCAAGACACCCAATTCCGAATGAGGGCTGGTGGTTGTTGAGGGAAGGTGCAACTGAGGGAACAATTATCGGTGGCAATTTGTGCACGCTTAACTTGCTTCAGGGTACAGATTTTTTTCCAGATATTTCTGTTTCAATCCTTTTTCTTGAAGATGACGAAGAATCAAAACCGCATACTTTTGACCGTGATCTCCAATCGTTCATTCATCAGCCTGGGTTTAGAAGCATCAAGGCTGTGGTGATCGGGAGGTTCCAAAAGGCGAGTGGCATGAGTCGGGAGCTTCTAACTCAAATTATTAGCACAAAGAAAGAATTACAGGGGATTCCCATAGTTGCCAATGTAGATTTTGGACACACGGAGCCGAAAATCACGTTTCCTATTGGCGGACAGGCCGCACTTCGCGCAGATGCTGATTCGCCCTCGTTGCGCATCGAAAGACACTAAATCCTTTGACGCACGCCAGCTTTTTGTATAGGGTGAGGGTATACCCATGCCACAATCCACCATCGAAGAAATAAAATCCAAAATCAATATCCTTGATCTCATCAAGGAATATATTGAGGTGAAGCCGGCTGGCGCATACCATAAAGCGCTGTGTCCGTTTCATAATGAAAAGACGCCGTCGTTCATGATTTCGCCCGAGCGGCAGATGTACCATTGTTTCGGCTGTGGCGAGCATGGTGACATTTTTACGTTTGTTGAAAAGATGGAAGGGATTGAATTCCCCGAGGCACTGCGCTTGCTCGCTAAAAGAGCCGGAGTTGAAATTCGCCAAGAAGATCCGCGAGCTCGAAACGAACGAACCAAGCTTACCGATATCATCCGCTTCGCTTCTCGCGTATTTCAGGAGCATTTGAAACGGCTGCCGGATGCACATCCCGTGAAAGAATATCTGAAGAAACGCGGTATTACTCAGGATATCATTGACCTTTTTCAAATCGGATTTGCTCCGGATTCTTGGGATGCGCTTTTTGGCGCCTTGAAGAAAAAAAACGTCCGTCAAGAAGATGCACTTGCGGCAGGATTATTAATTCGCAAAGACGATGGCAGCGGTTTTTATGACCGGTTCCGCGCGCGACTTATGTTCCCGATTGCTGATGTTCACGGCACCATCGTTGGATTTGGCGGACGAGTCATACCGACCCTCGAATCAAAATGTCTCGGGAAAGAAGCGGCTAAATATATTAATACTCCCCAGACCCCTATATATAATAAGAGCGCAGTTTTGTATGGATTGAATCTAGCGAAAAATGCCATTCGCAAAGAAAAGAAAGTCGTTGTCGTCGAGGGTTATATGGATTGCATTGCCGCACATCGCGCCGGAACCGAATATGTTGTTGCGTCATCAGGAACCGCCTTTACCGAAGGACAGGCAAATCTTTTGAAGCGATTTACAACTACCGTACTCGTTGCGTATGATATGGACGAGGCGGGTGTCGCAGCATCTGCCCGCGGTGTTAGTGTACTGTTACGCGAGGGCATGACCGTACGCGTGGTTTCGCTTCCAGATAAGAAAGACCCTGATGACGTGATTCGAGAGGATCCCGCAGTTTGGAAATCCGCTGTCGAAAAACCGAAATTATTCATCGATTTCGCTTTTGACCAAACCGTCAAAGGACGTGATTTGTCTAACGTTGAGGATAAGAAAACCGTCGCGGGCATTTTACTTCCACTGATCAGCAACATCGGGAACGACATTGAACAAACACATTATCTGCAAAAACTTTCTTCATTGGTAAAAGTTGATGAGTCAGTATTACGTAACTCCCTTAAACCAAAAGAAGACGCGGCCGTCGCATCGTGGATGCATACCACAGAAACCGTCGCGGGCGGGAAAATAAATAAAGATTCACGCGCCCAAGAATTGCTTAGTGTGATATTTAAAAAACCTGATTTTTATTCGACCATTCATGACGTGCTTGCCTTGGATGCCATTGAAGATTCCCGTATGCGTGCGCTTTACACTTATTTGCAAAATCAGTATAATACAAAGCACCAAATCGATATTGGAAGGTTACGCGAAGATATTTCACAGGATAAGCCCGATCTCGCCACGTATATAGATATCGGTGAACTCGGCGTCGCTCGTTTACCGGATAACGTCGAATCTATCGGCACGCAACTGGCGTATGCAATGATGCGCGAATATCTGAAAAAGGAATTGTCGCAGCTTACTCACCAGATGCAGACCGCGGAAAAAACTGGCGATAAGCAAAAATTAGAAAAACTTGTTTCTGAGTTTGAACGCATTGCCGGTGAGCTCAAGCGGTTTACCTCAAATATGTAAGGAAGTTTTTATTTATGCCAGCGAAAAAAAAGACGAAAAAAAAGGCTAAAAAAACCGCCGTCAAAAAAGCCACGAAGAAGACCACGGCGAAGCGAAAGACCTCGAAATCAGCAGTTCGCCGCAGCCGCCGGTCGACACCCATTACGGTTGATGAGGTCAGTATCGCCCGTTTAGTGAAAAAGGGCCGCCAGCGGGGATTTTTGACTGAGACCGAAATCCTCTACGTTTTTCAAGATTTAGAACAGACACTCCCTCAATACGAAGAATTTCTTGATACTCTCGAAACCAATAGCGTCCAAGTGGTGGAAAAAACCGGCATTCTAGACGCAAAGTCTCCGGTCGGTGTTTTAGAGGTTATCGGTTCAAATGTAAAAGGAGCTAAGAAGAAAAAACAGGAACGCGAACGTGCTCAGGGCATGGATTTGTCCGATATTTCAAACGACTCAATCCAGATGTATCTTCGGGAGATAGGGAAAGTTCCGCTGCTTTCTGCTGATGAAGAAGTTACGCTTGCAAAACGGAAAGATGCGGGCGACTATGAAGCGCAAAAACGACTCGTTGAGGCGAACCTTCGGCTTGTAGTATCAATCGCAAAAAAGTTTACTGGTCGAAGTTTATCACTCCTTGATTTGATTCAAGAAGGGAACATCGGTTTGTTCCGCGCAGTAGAAAAATTTGACTATAAAAAAGGATACAAGTTTTCAACTTATGCGACATGGTGGATCCGGCAGGCGATCACCCGTGCACTTGCTGATCAATCCCGAACAATCCGTGTTCCGGTACACATGGTTGAAACCATTAATAAGTTTCAGAAGATTGAGCGCCAGCTGATTCAGGACTTGGGGCGTGAACCGCTTCCAGAAGAAATCGCAGCTGAAATGGGAGAAGAAGTAGAAAAGGTCCGGCACATTATGAAGATAAGCCAAGAAACCGTTTCTTTAGAAACGTCGGTCGGAGCAGACGATGAGAATTCAACACTTGGTGACTTTATTGAAGACCGTACAACGATTTCGCCCGATCGCGTTGCCGCAATCCAATTACTAAAGGATCACGTCAAGGAAATTATTTCGGAGCTTTCTCCGCGCGAGCAGAAAATTCTGGAAATGCGTTTTGGGCTGACCGACGGCGTCGCGCATACATTAGAAGAGGTGGGGCAGGAATTTGGCGTTACCCGTGAGCGTATCCGTCAAATTGAGGCAAAGTCGATCGAACGGATTGAAAAGCACGAGGGCATGAAACGGCTGAAGGATTACTAAGAGCGTTACGCGCAACATGGAATCCCAAGTACAAAAACAAACCGAGCGGGCGCGAATTCGCGCTCAGTTTCGTTCTGTCGTGGGGACAACCTTTTTTTTGCTTCTTGTTTTAGCATTAGCATCTGTGCTGCGGGTTGTTAAACCCCCGCTGACCTATATATTATTTTCCCTTATTTTTGTTGTGGATTTTTCGCTGCAATCGTATTTGATCTGGAAATACAAGATCTACTGGCTTTCTAGCCGCCATATTGTCGAGGGGGGAAAGGCTCGTGCAATAGCCACAGTGTATGCCTTGTTGGGACTGGCCTGCATCTTGTTTGGCATCATTGCCGTTACTAGGTAGATTGGATCTTTCAACAGAAAGATCTGACGCGCAAACCGCCATTTGCATTTTTTGTTTCCATAGGATACTATGTGCCAATAGAAATCCGACGAATTCCGAGGTAGCTCAATGGTAGAGCAGCGGCCTGTTAAGCCGTTGGTTGCGAGTTCGAATCTCGCCCTCGGAGTTCGTCGGGTTTTTGTGTTTCCATGAAAGACTTGATACTATACAGGCATCTTAATCCCCCACAAAATTATGTCTACACAAAACACGCGATCAATATACCCACGAGGTCTTACGACCGTGGCAAGTTTTGCTATTTTTATTCTTGTTGCCGCCGTAGCTTTCGGTGCATTTCTGTTGATGAATATGTATCAAGGCGAGCCAGTTACTAACGACACCGCAAGTAACGGCGCCTCGTATTCTGATCCAATTGCCACCCCGGTGGCTATTCAAGTTGCCCAGCAGAGCAGCATGAAGCAGTTTACCAGCGAAGACGATCTGAATGCTTTTTTAACAGATCATGAAGGATCATCATCACTTACGATGAATGACGGACTCGTTGAAGACATGGAATTATCTGCGCCGGCAGCCCAAAGCATGGGAGTGGGTACGGCGTCTCCAACGACAAAAAGTTCGGCACCAGACTCAACCAAAGGGTATTCGAGTACAAACATACAGGTTGAAGGAGTTGACGAGTGTGACGTGGTAAAAACCGACGGCACATATATCTATACTGTAACACGCAACGCCATTGATATTGTGAAGGTGAATTCGGATAATAGTCTTTCGATGAGTTCCACCACTAGTATTGATGGCAATCCGCAAAATTTGTATGTGCAAGGGGACCGGCTTGTGGTATATGGCACGGATACTGCGTACAGCACCCAGCCATTTTATGATTTACTTCCGCGCCAATCATCAAGTTTTACATTCGTAAAAATTTTTGACATTTCAGACCGTACAAGCCCAAAGAAAGTGCGTGATTTGGAATTTGAGGGGAATTACGTGGATTCGCGGATGATAGGAGATTATGTATATATCATTACCTCTAATCCTTTTTATGCGCTCACCGCTATGCCGCTGCCAGTCATGATTGAAGATGGCAACATGGTGACTTACGACATGGCGCAGGGGGGCGTGTATTATCTGGACATCCCGTATGAAAACTATGCGTTTACCCGCGTTAATGCTATCCCCGTAACGAACGACAATCAGGACGTCTCTTCGCAAATATACCTTTTGAATTCCACTGAAAATATGTATGTTTCCCAAACTGCGATGTATTTGACGTATACGAAATATGTTTCCGATACCCAGATTCAACTTGAAGCTATGCAAGAGGTTCTCGGACCAAAATTGTCGGCAACACTGAAGCAGCATATTAAAGATATCGAGGACGCGCCGCCGTACGTGCTTTCTTATTATGAAAAGCAGAGCAAAATATATCAGGTGTACGCTCAATATATTGCCGGGTTATCAAGTTCAGACCAAACAAAAGCAAACAATGACATTCAGGCTTATGTAAAGAAAACGTATGTTGATATCTCAAAAGAATTAGAAAAAACGGTTATTCAAAAAGTTGCTATCAATGGAGCAACAATGACATTGGGGTCGACTGGTGAGGTGACTGGTCATGTGTTGAACCAATTTTCGATGGACGAACAAGGCGACTATTTCCGTGTTGCGACCACAAAAAGTAGTAACTGGTCTCGTTTTGCCGATGCAACTACAGATAGTTATAATAATTTGTACGTTTTGGATAAAAACTTGAAGCTAGTTGGTAAAGTTGAAAATTTGGCAAAAGGTGAGCAGATTTATTCGACGCGATTTATGCAGAACCGCGCATACATAGTGACTTTCAAGCAGACAGATCCGTTGTTTGTGGTTGATCTTACTTCGCCAACAAATCCGAAAGTTCTTGGGGAGCTGAAGGTTCCAGGTTTTTCATCCTACTTGCATCCGTATGTTGATACGACGCTCATTGGATTCGGAAAAGATGCAGACCAAGACGGACGCACAAAGGGGATCAAAATTTCGCTTTTCAATGTGGCGGATCCGTCAAATTTGCAGGAGGTAGCCACGTATACGATTGGTGATCGGGGAAGCGATTCCATTGCACTCTACGATTATAAAGCATTTCTTTTTTCAAAAGAAAAGAATTTACTTGTTATCCCAATGACTGTTCGCGAGTCTGCAGACGGCATCTCATACGGGAGTGTTACATCAAACGGCGCTGCTGTATTTACGGTTACTCCCACCTCAATAGATTATCGGGCAACAATTAGCCACCTTGATGCTTCCGAGGGCTCGGTTAAAGAGAATAATATGTTTTATGGCTATAGCTACTATTCAACCTCGGTGAAGCGGACGCTGTATATCGGTGACGAGTTATTTACGGTTTCCGACCGCTTTATCAAAGCCAATGATCTTGGTACACTAACTGAGGAGGCTTCATTACCATTAGCATCATAGCGTTATGTCAAACGTACACAACCATGAGGTAGACGGCGACTATGAATCACTGGAGGCGTTACGCCAACTTGATTCAAAAGAGGCAGAAGTCCTCTTTGATTACGCCTATCGAAAGAAATCTGCTGACTTCGAGGGTACTATTAAGGGACAGCGTCTAAACTTTACGCTCAGCAAAGAGTCGGATGGCGGCTATCATGTCGAAAAACGCGGCAAAGAAAAATCCACCGGTGGGTGGTTTAAATGGTAGTCAAATAGCTTATTTGTTATAGTAACAGTATATGAAGAAAAATACCTTTATTCTTATTATTGGCATCCTCATTGTGGCATTTGGGGTGCTTATCGGTTTGCTCGTATATCGAGACTCAAAGCCGCTTACTACGGCTTTTGATAATTTAAACACTAACACCAACACTAACACTAATACCAATATGGCAACCAATACTTCAACCAGCCAATATCAATTCCCCGGGGTTCTTCCTGATGATCAGATTAAAAACAAGCAGGTACGAATTTCAACGGATAAAGGGGATATCGTTTTTGAGCTGTATGCAGATGACGCACCGAAAACCGTGAGTAATTTCATTTACTTGGCAAACGCCGGATTTTATAACGGACTTACATTTCATCGCGTAGAGCCGGGATTTGTGATTCAGGGCGGTGATCCGAACGGAGACGGAACCGGCGGCCCGGGCTATACTTTTGAAGATGAAACAGTTACAAAGGACTACACCGAGGGTACCGTGGCCATGGCCAATGCTGGCCCGAATACCAATGGGTCGCAATTTTTTATCATGCTGGCTGATAATACAGGTCTGCCGAAGAACTATACCATCTTTGGCAAGGTTATCTCTGGTATGGATGTAGTTAAAGCAATTGCCGTTGGAGATAAAATGAACACGGTTACTATAGAATCAAAATCTTAATAGCCTCATGAAGCAGACGCTCACCAAAAAGCATCTAGAAGATTACCGACCAATCGTTGGTGATGCGAAGATAAAAGAAATTAACAGATATGCTCGCCGGCTAAAAGACGAGCATATCGTGATGATTAATTCTACGCCCATGGGGGGTGGGGTCGCCGAAATACTGAACAGCCTCGTATTGCTGCTCAACGATATTGGCGTTGAAACCGGTTGGCGCATACTCAAAGGTTCTAATACGTTTTTTCAGATCACCAAAGGATTTCATAACGCACTTCAGAGTGGGGACATACACCTCAACAAACGGATAACCGGCACATATGAGCAGGTGAATTATAACAATGCGCTGATGAACCATATAGAGAACCATGATTTAGTGGTCGTGCATGATCCGCAGCCCTTGGCGCTTATCGCGTATTATAAAAAACGCATTCCGTGGGTGTGGCGGGCACACATAGACTTAACCAAGCCGAACAAAGAATTGTTGGCTTACTTGAAACCGTTCATCGAAAAATATGATGCGATGATTGTTTCAACAGAAAGCTATAAGCAAAAACAACTTCACGTTAAGCAGTTTATTATTCATCCCTCTATTGATCCGTTGTCAGAAAAAAATTGTCATCTTGAGAAAACGAAAATCGCAACACTGTTACGTCGTCAGGGAGTCAAGATGAATAAACCGATCGTGGCGCAGGTATCCCGTTTTGATAAGTGGAAGGATCCGTTAGGAGTTCTTGAGGTGTTCAATCAGGTGCGGAAACGATTGAATTGTCAGTTGGTCCTTATTGGGAATATGTCCTCTGATGACCCCGAGGGACCTGAAATTTATCGCGAAGTTATGAAGCGGGCAAACCACGATGATGATGTTCACATACTGGTTAATATCCAGGACAATGACCGAACTGTTAATGCATTACAGCGGGCGGCGGATGTGGTGTTGCAAAAATCCCTGCGAGAAGGTTTTGCATTAACCGTCAGTGAGGCGCTGTGGAAAGGAACTCCAGTTGTTGGTACGCGCGTCGGTGGTATCCCTTTACAGGTTCTACACAATAAAACAGGAATTCTTGTAGAAAACAATTCGCAGGCAGTTCAGGGTGTCGTACGTTTGCTTAAGAATTCACGCTTGCGAAAAAAACTGGGTAAGCAGGGCCGTGAGCATGTACGCGAACACTTTCTTATTACACGCCATATTCTCGACTATCTTAAGTTGTTTGATTATTATCTGAGCATCCAGCATAAATTCAATGACGGAAAAGATTATCCCTATTAAACTTTGACAAAAAGCATTTTTTGTGGTATTCTGCATAGGTAAAATAAAAAAACAAGTTATTCCCTCTAAGAGCAATGAATATGATTCATCGTAACGGACTACGATATCTCGCCATATCGTTTTTTGTATGTGGCGGCTTATTTCTTTTTGGACACATATCTTCAGCTGCCGCACCGACTGCGGCACTATTTTCTTCAACGGGTACGGTGCTTGCAAATTTTCCCGACGTAGCGGCCGGTTCTTCGGTTGCAATTGGTGATATCGATAACGACGGAACGTCAGAGATAGTGATTGGCTCTCCGCCCGGCGTCCGTCCAACCGTGTATGAATACGAAACAGACGGGACATTTATCCGTTCGTTTCACGCGTATGGAGCGGGTATGACCGCGGGTTTAAATATAGCGGTTGGCGATTTGAATGGATATGGGAATGAAATCATAACCGTGCCTCGTCGTGGCGCAGGTCCGCAGGTTTTAAGATTTAAGCCGGACGGCACACAGCTTTCTCCTGGCTTTTTTGCCTATAGTTATCGTTTTCATGGTGGCGTTAATCTTGCAACGGGTGACGTAAATGGTGATGGTAAGGACGACATTATTACGGGCGCAGGTCCGGGCGGCGGTGCGCATGTGAGAGCTTTTGATGTTGATGGGAATCCGTTGGTGAATATTATACCCAGTATTACCTATCCCAATGAAGGGTTTTGGGGAGGTGTGGTCGTTGGCGCTGTAGATTATAATGGCGACGGCGTAGACGAAATCGTCGTCGCTCCGCAAAGCCGGCGAGTAGCAGATGTAAAAATATTTTCAGGGCGAAAGCTAATTAAAACATTTCGTGCATTTGGTAACTTCGGCGGCGGCGTCTCTCTTTCTGTTAATAGTCCGGGCAGTGGAGCGCGCCTCGTGCTTGGCGCATCAGCGGGTGGAGGTCCGCAAGTTCTGCAATACAACGCAAAAACCGGAGCAATCAATGGGTTGAATGTCTTTCCATTCCCTGACACTTGGCGCGGGGGAGTTACTGCAGCGTTTTGGAAGTACGATACAGAAGTGAAGTTTTTCGCTATCCCGGGATCGACCTATCTTTCGTCTGACCAGCTGTCTTCTTTTGGTGCAACCGCCAGTTCGTCTGGCAACAGCTCCGGAAGCACAAATTCTTCATGGGAACAGAAAAGCGTTTCCACTTCGAGCGGGACTTTTTCAATACAGATGGTGAAAGTCAACTTGAAAAATAGCAACCTCAAAATTAAGAGTATTACCGGCTCATCAAAAGATTGTTATCAGGTACCATGCGTTACGCGTTCACTCGATTCATATGTAAAGCAGGTAAATGGTTTCGCGGGTATAAACGGAAGTTATTTCTGTCCAGCCGATTATTCAAGCTGCGTAAGCTATCCTGGCTCATTTTACTGGCTTTGGTATAACAGTTTGACCGGAGTATTTTCGAATTCATATCAAAATCAGTTCAATCAAGGACCGGTTATTGCATTCGATACTGACAATAATTATTACTATTATCAAACGGCAAAAGATTGGAAGGGAAAATCCACATTTGAAAGCACAACGCACGCAACACTTGCTGCGGTGATTTCAAATAGCCCGGGGCTTGTATTTAACTCATCGCTTGTTGTGTCTAATAACCAATTGGACTCAAAACAGGCGACCGTTAAATCAAATCGGTCAGGTATCGGATTCAAGGGAGATTATGCATATCTCGTCGTTGCCTCTGGTGCAACCGTCTTAGATCTAGGCCATGTCATGCAAAGTCTAGGCATGGAATATGCGATGAATTTGGATGGCGGCGGTTCAAGTGCTCTGTATTACGACAGCAGATACCGGATTGGCCCGGGGCGTAACATACCAAACGCACTCGTCTTTACGGAAAACTGATCTTACACTTATACCCCCGGGGACATCCTCGGGGAGTGTGCTAGAGTGAGGATATGACGAAAATAGCAGTCATCTCCGTTAAAACTACTCGGTGTGGTCGATACTGACAAGAAAATACCCAACAAAGTTTTGCTCCTTACGCCCGCCATTGATTTGGCGTACTGTTACAGCGCATGCATATGTGTATGTAGCGTTATTTCCGATAGCAGTGATTCCGTTGTTAATCATGTATTGGCGTAGAGGCAATCGGTCGTTGAAGTTATTTTTTGCAAGTGGCCGCTTTTTTCCCCGCTGAAGCGTTTTTATATGTATCGTGAGGCAATACGCCAAAAAGAGTTTTTTATATGATAACAAAGGAGTCGCTTACCAATTTTGCTTACAGCCTCGGTTTAGAACTTCTCGGCAGTATTCGTATTGAGCCGGTTACGGATACATACCTTAAGGAATGGATTCAAAGCGGAAAATCCGCTGACATGGAATGGATGTCACGCTCGGCGGAAAAGCGAGAAGACCCAGCACGGGTGTTGGAAGGAGCAAAATCGATGTTGATCGTTACGCTTAATTATTTTCAAGGGGATCCTCCGGAGGACATCGCTAATGATCCGTCTCGTGGTCGCATTGCGCGCTATGCGTGGTATCCGGAATATCATGAGGTGTTAAAGGAAACATTAGAACGCCTTGTGCAGTTTATTCAGACAGCAACCGGCGTAGCATTTGGCTACCGCACTTACGTAGATACCGGTCCCGTGCTTGAGCGCTATTGGGCAGAAAGAGCAGGCTTGGGTTTTATAGGAAAGAATTCCAGCCTTATTTTTTGGAAGTATGGATCCTATGTTTTTCTGGGTGAAATTCTTTTGGATATTGAATTACCTGAAATTCATCAGCATTCAATCGGCGGCTGTGGCACATGTACACGATGTTTGGCTACGTGCCCAACAGGCGCAATTGTCAGTCCCAAAGTAGTCGATGCACGGATGTGCATATCATATCTTACGATTGAAAACAGAGGTGTTATTCCTGAAAAATTCAGGAAAGCAATAGGTAACCGAATTTTCGGCTGTGATATTTGCCAGGAAATATGTCCCTGGAATAGCAAGGCAAAGAAGGTTGAAGGATTGCCTATGCCTGATTGGAATCTGTGGGCGCCGCGTCTCACTGAAGCAATTGGGCTCAGTGAAGATGAATTTAAAAAACGTTATGACAACTCGCCAGTCCTTCGGACAAAATACAATGGATTTATCCGCAATGTTGCTGTCGCACTCGGAAATTGGGGGAGTGGTGAAGCTCGCGAAGCGCTGCAAAAGGCAAAAGAACAGCATAACGATACAATCATTCAAGAACACATTGATTGGGCTATTAAAGAATGCACGATTTGAATATTCGCTTGCTCGTGGTAAAGTAAGATGACTATGAAAAATTTGATACACAAAAAAGCTCCCGATTTTTTACTTCCGGATCAAAAAGGGGACCAACACACACTTAGCGACTATCGCGGCAAATGGGTATTACTCTATTTTTATCCTAAAGATAACACACCCGGCTGCACGACGGAGGCGTGTACCATTCGTGATTCATATGCGGCTTTCAAAAACAATAAGATAGTTGTTCTGGGTGTGAGTGCGGATTCGGTGGAAAGTCACAAAAAATTTGCTGAGAAATTCACACTTCCCTTTACGCTTTTATCTGATGAAAAAAAAGAGGTGCTTAAGAAATACAAAGTCTGGGGAAAGAAATCGTTTTTGGGGAAGGCGTTTATGGGCATTCATAGAATGTCTTATCTGATTGGTCCGAAAGGTTTCATTCAGAAAGTTTATCCAAAAGTGAAACCAGCAGAGCATGCAGAAGAGGTCTTTCGAGACATAAAGACCCTTCAATGAAACACTTCATTCCACTAACCCTTTCACTGATACTTCATAACGATTCAGTGCTGCTTGGAATGAAAAAACGTGGCTTTGGGGAAGGATTTTGGAATGGCTTTGGTGGTAAGATCAAAAAAGGAGAAACTATTAAAGAAGCAGCAATACGTGAATGTAAAGAGGAAGCGGGCATTATAGTAACACAGATAGAGCCCAGAGGAACTTTGCGGTTTAGCAATGAAGAGGATGATAAAATTTTGCACGTGTATGTTTTTGTGGTAAAAGCGTATTTGGGCACTCCTCAAGAAACAGAGGAAATGCGGCCGCAGTTTTTCCCGCTCGATAAAATTCCATATAAAAACATGTGGCCGGATGACCGTTACTGGATACCGCTTCTTTTAGGAGGCAAATATTTTTTCGGCACGTTTCATTTTTCAGATGATAAGACAATAAAGTCTTATGAGCTTCACGAATGCGGCAAGGCAGATGTAGAAAAAAACATGATACAATGAATATATGAAGCCAGCGAACGGAAAACGCACGAGAAATTTGTATACACCCGGATCACGGAAGCCTTTTAAACTGTCTCGCTCTCGGCTGGAAAATTTTATTCGATGCCCCCGTTGTTTTTACCTCGATCGGCGCTTTGGTGTCGATCAGCCATCGGGCCCTCCGTTTAATCTGAATTCTGCAGTTGACGCTCTGCTTAAGAAAGAATTTGATGTACACCGCGCAAAGCATGAACCGCATCCGCTTATGAAAAGTTATGGTATCGATGCGGTGCCATTTATCCATAAAGATTTAAATAAGTGGCGTGAAAATTTTGTTGGTGTTCAATATCTGCACGAACCGACGAATTTTTTGGTCACCGGGGCTGTTGATGACGTCTGGATTAACCCGCACGATGAGCTGATCGTCGTGGATTATAAATCAACCAGCAAAGATACCGAGGTGACAATCGATGCGGAATGGCAGGATGCCTACAAGAGGCAGATGGAAATTTACCAGTGGCTGCTTCGCAACAATGGGTTTAAGGTTTCAGATATCGGTTATTTCGTTTATTGCAATGCACACAAGGACCGCAAAGCCTTTGATGGGAAATTGGAGTTCGATATTAAATTGATACCATATACATGGGGTGACGCATGGATAGAAGATATACTTGAAGACGCAAAGGAAGTTTTGGATTCAGACGAGATTCCTGATCCGTCTCCATCGTGTAAATTTTGTGCATATCGGGAAGCCGCTAAGACAATCGAAGGGTAAATGGGTATGGCCGGATTAGCTCTCGCCTGCATAGCTGCGATTTTGTATGGGATCCTTGAGGCGGAAAAAAAGCGCGCCACCGTTTTTTTCGACATCAAAATAATTTTTTGGGCCCTGGTTACCGTCGCCGCGCCCGTTTTTGCTGTGCTTCTTGCTTTACAGGGAATTCCTTCAATCGACCAGCGTTTCTGGATTGTCATTTGCATTGATACCCCACTTTTGATATTTACAAATATTCTTTTTATCAAGGCAGAGAAGATTTCACCCATTTCAACCGCTCTTCCGTTGCTTTCTTTTACGCCGGTTTTCCTGATCGCTACCTCATTTTTTATTTTAGGCGAGCTCCCGAACACTTATGGTATCATAGGAATCTTTTTGGTGGTTTTGGGCGCGTTAGCATTGAAAGGAGAAGACCTTCGGAACCGTTTCCGTCATCCACTTTCATCAATTCTCGCAGATAAAGGCTCGCGATATATTTTACTTATTGCCTTCATTTGGAGTTTCAATGCTAATTTTTCAAAACTTGCAATTGAATTTAGCTCCGTATGGTTTTATTTATTTATCAGTTACACACTTGAAGCGATTTTTATGAACATATGGTTGTACGCCAAGCACAGAGACGAATTGCGCTTTATACACCATACGCCCCTTGGCCTGCTTTTAACCGCGGCGGTAACAAATATATTGGCGGCTGTATTTTTTATGGTCGCGCTGCAGGATACACTGGTATCATACGTCATTACCTTAAAGCGTGCCGGGCTTATGCTCGGGGGTTTGGTGCTCGGCGCCCTAGTTTTCAAAGAGAAACATGTCGCATATCGCATCGGCGGTGTAATTTTGATGCTTGCCGGGGTGGTATGCATCATGGTTTTTCATTAAGGGAAACGAATTTTTTTCACGTTGCGAAAAGTCAATAAAATCGTTATAATAGAGGTACGATTTTTTTTAAAAATACCTTGCTCCATGATACTGATACGGGGAAGTTTAAATTTAAAACAAACAATAAAGGACAATTCAGAAAGGACCCACGGAGCGGGTAAAAATGGGCCACCCCTTTTGTTTTATGTTGGGTAAGACGAGAAAATTAAACCCATTATTCGGGTATGGCATTGCGGTTTTACTGTTAATCGCGGGTATTTTTAGCGTGTGGGGCTTTATAATTTTTTTACAGAACCAAGCGCAACAGAGCCGAATTAAAACAGTTACCGTATATCCTACCTCATGCACTGGTTGGCGGAATGCGACAGGAGCCACAGAACTCTCTCTTTCCGAATCTGCGGGCATTTCTTTATTCTCTTCGCGAAATTCAGCGGAGAGCGCTTCTCCCAAACAAAACTCGCTCGATAAGATTACGCAAGATTTACCTGATGTCCAAACGCCGAGTTTAGTCTGTTCAGGGTTTTCAGTAGAGGATAGTATGCTCGAAGATAAAGATTTGCGAAGCGCGCGCATTTTTTTCTCAGTTGGCGCCCAGGCTGATCTCGATACACAGGATATCTTGGCATTTGAATACAGTCTTGATGGCTCTACGTGGCGCCGGTTGGATTCGATCACAATTACTCCAGGCATGAGTAATGCGGCGTCTGACGGATATCGTAGATTTGATGTGAGCGCCGATGTGAGCGCCGATGTGTTACCTGATTTGCAGATACGAGCCGTTCATCACCAATTATTGAAGGGCGCTTCCCGGGTATTTGTGGATGCGATTGGAGTTGAACTGGGACTCCAAAAAAAACTGGCGATTCCAGAACTGCCACCCGGCATCGTCCGTATGGCGAAGTTTGATTTTTCCTATCACGAAAGTCCGACATTTTCTGTTACTACCGAGGACAAAAATATTTGGAGCGTACTTGGGAAAGGACCAGAACGTCAAACAGTAAAAGGTGTGACCATTCATCATGTTGCAGATGAGGTTACGACGGCGGACTACCGCGTAGAAACAGGAAAACAGGGCATGGATACGACTCAAAAGTATGTTTTTTCAAAACAGAATTTTACCAAACCAGGATTGTATATCGCTGATTTTGAAATCGAAAAGGACGGTGTCACACAGACAGTTGAGCAGGAATTTTCATGGGGCGTATTGGCCTTCAATCTCGATAAGTCGAACTATGTAATTGGTGAAACGGGTACGATGTCTATTGCAGTACTTGATGACAGCGGCGATATCGTCTGCGATGCTGACGTCGAATTATTGATTACCGATCCTATGGGCAACGTCACCAAGCTTTCTACTGATGCCGGAACCATTGCTGTTACGGATTTTTGCAGAAAGAAAGAGGAATTTAAAGAGCCAGATTATCATGCTGATTATACATTTGAAAGCAACGGCACATATAATTTCGCACTCTCGGCAACACATGATAACGGCACGTTTTCTATACAAGACAGCGTGAATGTATCTGACCAGCAGACATTTTCCGTTCAGCGATACGGGCCCACGCGCGTCTATCCGCAAGTATGGCAGCCAATGGAGCTGCGTGTTACGGCGTATGCATCATATGAAGGCGAGCTGCATGAGTTGGTTCCTGAAGGATTTGAAATTGAGCCTTCTGATAATTACACAACTTCAGAAGTAGATCATAAAGGCCATATGGTGACGCAGGTTTCCTGGAAAGTGAATCTGCAGCAAGGGCAGAGCGCGACATTCCGCTATCGTTTTAAGCCACCCGATATCTCACCTGCATTTTATGTACTCGGACCATTGTCGCTCGGTGAGTGGCAGGAAAGCCGGCAATGGCAGCTTGCTATTGATCCGACGTATATGTACTTGCTCGCCAGCACGGGGACCGGCGTCCCATCAGGATGGGTGCTTGATACTGGATCCGATGGAAATTACCTGCGAGCCGCTGCAACTGCGGGAGGCACAGGCGGGCATGCAACGCATACGCACACGTTTACAGAAACTGTTGGTCCGGCAAGCGCAACAGTTCAAACTATCTCTGGATTTGGGTCGGCTACATCTAATGACACTCATACCCATATTTCAAGCGGCACAACGATTGCACCTGCAAATAATGACCCTGCGCACTACACCTTTTACTTATGGAAATATAACAGCGCTGATTCTACTCCTCCAGATATTCCACAAAACACCTTTTCTTTTTTTGAAGATGCAGATGTACCATCTAGTCCGTGGGTACGTTTTTCGGCCTCTGATAATCGTTTAGTAAAAATAGATAATTCCCATACAAGTGGTGGAAGCGATACGCATACACATGCTATAACGTGGGGCTCGCTTGGTGCGGCATCTGGGACCGATACAGGACCTCTAGTTAAAGCAGGGAGCACCCCGTATTTTGCGACAACTGATCATACTCATACTGCACCTGCTTCATCAAGTACTGCACCTGCAACCTCTGTACCACAATATTCAACATTGCAGCTTTGGGAACAAACAAATGGCACTGCTCAGGCTTTACCAACGGGGATGATTGCACTTTTTGATGGCACGCCGCCAACTGGTTGGACGACAATTTCAAACGCAAGTCCGTATCAGGATACATATATCAGGACAACAACATCTTCTGGTAGTACGGGGGGTTCATCATCACATACCCACTCGAACGCACAGGGAGTAACTGGTGGGCCATCTGCGACAGTTAATTCTAGTGCAAGTCCGCCTGCTGGGAGTGATTTTGCCGCCCCAGCGCACACCCACACAATCACACTTTCAAATTTTTCAAGCGAGTCACAGGATCCTTTGTACGAAAATTATGTTCTGGCAAGTTATGATGGCGCCACGGGAATAGATATTTCAGGGAATGTACTTGGAACAGATGAATCTACGTTTATTGGGAACCCGCCGTGTGATGGCTCAACCGCAAATGTTGCACTGAGGGTCAATGGGGGGTCTGCCAGTACAACCAGTTGTAATGCCACCACCGGTGCGTATTCGTTTACCGGCGTGTCAGCATCGGCTGGTGATACCGTGACGATATATTTGACCGGGACAACGGAAAAAGCAAACTTGGTGATGGTAGCAGGAAGCTCGAATATTACCGATGCAAATCTCTATGAAGATCGCGTGATTGTCCGCGATGACGATGACGGCACGTTATCAATTTTAGATATGCTCGATTATGACAACGATCAAAACGCCACGGATATGATGTTCGATGCTGATGATGCGGCGACCGATACGCTGACGGTTGATTCGGATGTGGAATTACATATCTGGGCCGGAGACACTTTCGATCCAAACGGCACCGTTACCACGCAAGGGACTGGTGATTTACACGTTGCGGGAACAGCCTATCTGGATACTGCGACGAATACCATTGCGGGCCAGATATTAGTCCCAACGGGCGGAACATTAACCATTTCGGAAGATACAAATGTTAACGGTGACACAAACACCGTCTATGTGACCGGAGGCACGCTCAATCAAACAGGTGGAACTTTGAACGTTGGGGATGGCACTACCGAGAATATGTATATTTCAGGAGGGAGTGCAACGTTTAGCGGGGGAACCACAAACGTAGTAGACGAATTTGATCTTTTAGGCGGGGCTACGCTTAACATCTCAAATACGTTCAATATGAACGGCTCCCTTTCGTATTTTGAGATCTATGGTGGTAGTACGGCCAATATCAATAGTGGTGCTGACGTTAATTTAAGTGATCGGTTGTACTTGCACGACGATGGGACGGTTATGACCGTGAACAATGGTTCATCAATCGATTCGTACGACTATTGGTTATTGTATTCTGGAACCTTTAACTTCAACGGCGGCACGCACCACGTCGCGACTGGAGAAGCGAGTGGCTCTCTGTATATGAACGGTTCAACTGCAACGGGCATAACCTTTAATATGACTGGCAGTGGAACAATTTATACGCGAGAATTGAAAACAAGCGATAATGCCAGGAATTCTACCGGCACCTGCACTGGTGGCACCATTGTCATTAACGGCGATAATCCGACTCTTGGCTTGAATGTTACAGAAGCCACAAATCCAATGAATTTTTACAATATTACTATTGCAGGCACGACTACTTCTGTTTCAATCTCTACCGCGACGATTGTGAATGATTTTACTGTCAACAGTGGCCAGACATTTACGACAAACAATGCAACCATTCCAGTAGGCCATGACTTTATAATTGATGGGGGAACTGTCGTCGGAGGATCAAGTCAGATTTCAGTAGGAGGCAGTTTTACTGATAATGGCACATTTACAGCTGATACAAGCACGGTCACGATGACAGGTACGGGGAATATAAATGGCTCATCTGATACATCATTTTATAATTTGACAATTGGTGATGCGACAGCTGATGTGGTTACTGTAGGCGGTAGTAACGACCCGACGGTCACCAACGTTTTCGATATTGACACAGGCGATACTTTGACCATAGGTTTAGGACTCTATGTTACCCATACCGGAGGGACATACACGCTTAATGGCACCGTCTCAGGTTCTGGCACAATGGTCTTTACCAGCACATCGCCCGGACCAGGTACAACAGGTGTGTTAACTTCTCGGGTTCGCTATGATGTAACATCTGCAAATGTATCTTCTACAACATTTGACGCCCGCACATATTCTGGTGTCGTCGAGGTATATAGTAATAGCTCGAGTGCGCGTTCAGCAACCATGGCGGATTCTGGTTCGTATACGTTTAGCAGTGATTTGAATGTCAGAGGTGAATCAACCGGGAACGTTACGCTTGTCGATGGGGCAGGAACAACAGTATCTGTTGCTGGCAACATTGATTACACCGGTGGCGGTGGAGGCGATGAACAAATATTTTTCGGTTCTGGAAGCTCCTGGACTGTTTCTGGGAGTGTAGATTTTAGAGACGGTTCGATATCCGCTAACAGCTCAACTTTCGACATGAATGGAAACGAGGAGACGATATATGGCAACAGCCAAACACTTAATAATTTTACTATATCTGGGACTGCTACAGTTATTAGAGTTGCATCCGATCTTTCGGTAAGTGGCATACTTACTGTAAATTGTTCTTCGATTGGCTCGATCTTTGTTAATTCAGGCATTACACTTACGCTAGAATCTTCGGGGTCTTTAAATCTGATAGGAAGCCTTGTATCAATAGATGGGTCGGGAACATACATCCATAAAGCGTCAAGTTTTCCATCGAACGGATCGTTTCCTATCGACAATATTCGACTTGACGCAACATCGACAAACATCACTATTGCTGGTACAAGGGGGTTTAGCAATGCATCCAGCGGCGACAATGTCGAGTTTTATAGCTCCAGCGCAAGTGCACGTTCAATTATTTTCGGAAGTGCGGGGTCACAAACATTAACATTCTATGGAACCGTTTCTTCAACTGTTGCAGGTGCTGGTGCGTTAACCTTGGATATAAATACGAATGATGCTGCTGTGGTTTTCGCAGATGCGGTAACACTTGACTCGAATACAGTGGTGTCAGCAAGCAACAGCGCAACAATGGACATTCAACAAAATTGGACAAATAACGGCTCATTTACCCACAACAGCGGAACAGTCAGACTTTCAGGCACTAGCACGCAAAGTATTAGTGGCAATTTAACGTCGAGTGATGCATTCTATACTTTACAAATTACAAATAGTTCCGGTTCTGCCGTAACTATCAATAATGATTTAACGGCAAATACGTTTAGTATTCCGCAGGGGAATACCCTGCTTCGGGTTGATGATGCCGCCTCTATTGGAGGATCTAATTTTAGTGCCACGGGTTCTTCTGGAAACCTTATCGATTTACGAAGTCTTTCAGATGGTAATCAGTGGGATATGATTTTTACTGGAACAATGACCGCTGATTATGTTGATGTGAAGGATTCTAACGCATGTCCAAGTACAAATATACCCGTACTCCCTACAAATAGTTATGATTCAGGAAATAATTCATGCTGGTCGTTTAGTGTGACCGTGTCAGGGACAAGTAATTTGGCGGATGGTGGCACAGTTCGTGTGGCAGTCAATAGTACGCTTGATGCAACGCATACAGGAACAATCTCAGGCGGCACTTGGTCAATTTCAGATGTAGTTGTCAACTCAGGTGATGTCATTACCGTGTGGGTTGACTCACAGATTTCAGGTAACGAAACAACCGGCATCACAAAAGCAGATGGATCTGCAACTATTGCAGGGTTAGTGTTGAATGCGAACGTATTGTCAGTTGGATACAGCGGAACAGTAAGTCTGACCGTCAGTGATTTTGCTTTCTATGATTCAGACAATGATGAAGATATTATGCACACCTCGAATTCCTCCACACTCGATGTTGACGCAGGTGGACCATATACATCTGAGAAATTTGATATTCTTGCAAATGCAACGGTCACCGCTTCCACCGGAGAGACAATCTCAACGCACGACCTTGAAATTTCACCATCTGCTCATCTCACAGCTTCAGGCACTCCCGCATTTAATTTGTCTGGCACCCTTACTAACGCAGGCGACTTTAATTCATCAGCAGAAACATGGACATTCACATCAAGTTCAACCGAAACAATCAATCTTACAGGTGCTTCTGATTATGATATGAGAAACATGACATTCAATAATGCCTCCGGTAATTGGAGTATTAATAGAGGTCTTATAATAGATGGAGATTTAATAGTTACCAGCGGTACGCTTACATTAAATAATGATATCATGCTCCTTGGTGGCGCAACTGGTGCAGGCACAATTACAACAACAAGCGGTACGCCAACATTTACGATTCCGAATGGCAATAACATCTTTGGCACTTCAGGCACATGGACGTTTTACAACCTCACTTTATCTCACAGTGGGACTTCTAATTATACCACCACTGCAACCGGGAGCGGCATCATAAATATAAATAATATCTTTACATTGGATGCGACATATAATGTTGGGTCTGATAATGTATACGATCATTATTTAGAAGCCGGGTCACTTACATATAACCTCAAAGGAACGGGCACCCCATTTGCACGTGGTGGGTCGGCAGGTCCCGCTACTTTTGTGCCTCAAACTTCAACAGTGATTTATTCAGGCACTGGTTCAGCTGTTACTCCTCAGCAGTATTACAATTATTACAATTTGTATTTTACCCCAACATCTACCACGACATATAATTTAGAGTCATCCACTCCTTATGATATTTATAACAATTTTAAAATAGACGCTAATGCATCCGTAGCACCCGGTACCTCAGAAATATACATGCATGGCACCTCAGGCGTGCTTGAAGGCGGTGGGCAAGATTTGTATGACGTAAACATTGACCCTGATAGTGCAGGAACAATTACAGTCCAAAACAGCGATGTACATGTAACAAACGATTTAACTGTTGCCTCAGGCGATACGTTATCGATTGATACGGGGCGAACACTCACGAATTCAGGCCCAAATGATGTCGCAGGAACCGGAAGCATTACGGGAGCTGGAATTTTAAGATTCACAGATACATCAGGTGGTCCGGGTTCTACAATTTCAACATTGAGTGCGGATGTAACATTCGACGCATCTGCAGGTAATATTTTAAGCACTACGTTTGATGCGCGCACTTATGACGGTGATGTGTTGGTGTATAACGGAGGAGGAGCAACACAACAAGTTACGTCAGCAGGCGGTACGTATACGTATAATGGTGCTTGGACAGTGCAGGGAGTTCCGAATCGGGTAGAAGTAATTTACTATCTTTCCGATCCGACAGTTTACTTCTATGGAGATGTAACCATTGCAAGCGGAGGACGATTACGTCCATCAGATTCTGCTACTACATATATGTATGGAAACTATACGAATAATAATGAAATGTGGCAGACTGGTGGTGTTATAGAACTCGCAGGTACGTCGCAACAAATATTATCTGGGAATATGACAGGATATTTAAGTGGAGAATTTTATAATCTCACCATAACAAATTCAAGCGGTGCAAATCCGGACGTTATTTTTGCCGCCGACGCAGATGTTGCAAATAACTTCACCGCATCAACCGCAAGTTCTAAAGTGCAGTTTCTGGCAGGCGGTACGTATACATTTCAAAATATGTATTTGAACGGACAAGCCGAAGGTACGCGCGTTTCACTCACCAGCTCAAGTCCCGGCACACAGTGGGATCTCGCAGTTGCAGGTACCCGATCTGTTTCAAATACATATGTTCGTGACTCAAATGCGTGCCCACAATCACCAGACATTGATGCATCAGATGGAACAAATTTCGATGCAACAAATAATGACTGTTGGATTATCAATACGCTGACATTTTCTATTTCTGACAATACGGTTGGTTTCGGCACTGCCAATGCTGGGACATCACGGTATGCAACAGGTGATACAAATGGGTCAGCCAGTGAAGTCGAAGCGCACACGCTTTCAATTTCATCAAATGCTGAAAATGGATATTCCTTAACTGTGTATGGTCCGACATTAACATCAGGAGCAAATACAATTACCGCAATCGGAGGCATCAATACGCTTCCAAATCCGGGCACTGAACAGTTTGGGTTGCGCATGACCGCATCTGGCGGATCAGGGACAGTAAGTGCGCCGTATGCGGCGGCAGGCTTTGCGTATGATGGGGCGAGTTCGCCTGATGAAGTTGCATCAACATCTGGGTTGTCAGCTGTAACGGTCTATTCGATTCGCTATTTGCTGGATATTGCTGCGACCACTGACGTTGGTTCTTATGCGACCGATTTAACTTATATTGTAACCTCGAACTTTTAGTATTTGATTTATATGTCAATCTGTGTTATAATTCAATAGTCCTTACCAGGAGTGGTATAATAAAAATAAGATAAAACTAAAGTAAAGTATGGTTATGAAAAACAAAAACAAAAAGTTACGATTATTACTTACTATTTTCGCCTTGGCTGCGCTCGTGGTGTTGCCTTTTCATGCATCCCAAGCGGCGAATTTGACAAGTATTTCTGATACTCTTTCTACTCTTACACAGAATACGGCAGCTAATCACACGATTACCTTTGTCACCCCCACCGGAGTAGCATCGAACGCAGATACAATTACCATCGATTTTACAGATTTTACCACTGGATCAGTCGCATTCGGCGATATTGATTTAGCCGTTGATAATGATGGAGCTTGCGATGGTCCGTTTACCGACAAAACTTTGGCTGGCTCGGCTGGTATAGCTATATGGGGTGCAGCTATTTCATCCAGCGTATTGACATTAACACCTCCGACTGATGCAGCTGCAGGCGAAATAGCAGCAGGACGCTGTGTTCAGGTTCAGATCGGCACAAACGCATCAGGCGGAACTAATCAGTTTACCAACCCGAACGACACGAACACACACACTTTTGATATCGCCGGCAACTTTGGTGATAGCGGATCATTTGCCATTGATTTTGTTTCTGACGACAGCGTGAATCTAACCGCAACCGTCGATCCATCGATTGACTTTTCAATTTCTGACACAACAATCGGTTTTGGAACACTTGCCTCATCTGCTGCACGTTTTGCAACGGGCGATACTCTGGGTAGTGCCAGCGAAACTGAAGCACATACGTTAATAGCTGGCACGAACGCAGCTGGTGGCTATTCCATTACTGTAGATGGTGCGACGTTAACTTCCGGTGCAGATACCATAACTGCAATCGGAGGAACAAATACCGCATCCTCTCCAGGGAGCGAACAGTTCGGTCTTCGCATGACTGCGACCGGAGGAAGCGGAAGCGTGAGCTCACCGTATGCGGCGGCAGGATTCGCATTGGACACGGTCAATTTTCCTGATGAAGTTGCTTCAGCGGCTGGCGCCTCTGCAGATACAACATATTCCGTCCGTTATGTGGCAAACATCGCTGCCAACACCGAGGCAGGTAGCTACTCAACGGATTTGACTTACATAGCCACCGCAACATTTTAATTGAGTAAAGATTCAGTGATTTTTTCTTCATGAAACTTCGGTCATTTCTTACTAGTATAGGCAGCATCGCCCTTGGTTTGTTCATCGTTTTTGGAGGAGTTCATGTGGCATCTGCGTTGACGGTGGCGCCCCCGCTTTCTGAACTTGATTTAACGCCTGGCCAGACAACGCAAACACAAATTAAGCTCTATAACGAGACGCGGAATCCCGTTACGTTATATTCCGAAGTAGTGAACTTTGGGGCCTCCGGAGAAACCGGAAATCCCTCATATGATTTTTCAGGAGAAAAAATAGGTCTCAGTTCATGGATTGATGTTGCTCCAGGCCCGATTACTATTAACGCCGGCGATTCCGCAGAAATTCCTATTAAGATTAATACCCCCGAAAATGCTGAACCGGGCGGACATTACGCTGTGGTTTTTTTCTCAGAAAATCCTCCTTCAGCCGAGAGTAACCAAGTAGCTATCGGTACTAAAGTAGGGACACTTTATTTAGCCGATGTCGCGGGCGATGTAACCGAAGATGCGACCATTGCTGAATTTGGAACCACAGCATCTCGATACAGCAGATTGCCAGTCAATTTCTTTGTGCGATATAACAATATTGGCAACATTCACCTTCGCCCAACAGGAAAAATTACTATTAAAAACATGTTCGGCAAAACAGCAGGTACGGTTCAGGTGAACGCTACACGGGCCGCGACGCTCCCCGGGCAGATACGTCGCTATGAGGCCTCGTGGGAAAAGAATGCAGTTGACAACACCCCAGCGGATGCATTTTCTGGATTCTGGCAGGAGTATACAAACGATTGGCACAATTTTGCGTTCGGCAAATATACGGCAACAATCGTGATGACGGCTCAAACCAGCACTCAGGCTATACAAAAAACCTCGACCACGCAGTTCTGGGTGATCCCGTGGCGCCTGCTTTTGGTTGACGGGCTGGTTATCATTATAATCATCTTACTTTTGGTATACGGTATTCGAAAATATAATGATTGGATTATCCATAAAGCCGGTGGCCACACTACAACTGGCGGCCGATCAGCGAAAGTAAAATAATCCTGCTACGCATGAGAAACACCACCTGGATACGAGTGGCAGGACTGGTTCTCATGGCATTTTTCTGTCTGCTCGCATATCAATTTGTATCCGCACAAGTCGTTAATATCACTGCAACGGTGCCAGCCCCTCCTGACACCATCGTGTCTTTTTCTGGTATTGCGTACCCGAATGCCCCAGTGACCATTTTACAAAATGGCGCTTCATTTTTAAGCACCACCGCAAACGCGCAAGGTGATTTTTCTGTTGCAAAAAACAACGCTACCGCAGGTACGTACACCTACACCTTGTCTGCAACTGACGCGCAGGGGCGTTCTGGTCCGAGTATTAACATTATAACGACCGTTGCCAGCCAGACAACCACCTCAGTAAGCAACATTTTTTTTGGCCCGACGATTGTATTAAGTGATTCTTCAATTTCTGTGGGAGATTCGGTGACGTTGTCTGGTATTACCTCACCATCAAGTTCGGTAGCAATATATGTGGCTAAAAATACGACAACGACATACACAGTGACGGCAAATTCTAGCGGCGCATGGACCAAAACATTTTCAAGTGAACTAACAGAAGGTACATACAGTATTCGTGCTCGCGCAACGGATCCTGATACAAGCGTGTCTCAGTACAGCACAACAGTGACTCTGACGGTCGGCGCGCCTTCGGATCCGTGCTTGTCAGTTAATCACGCTGATGTCAACTGCGACGGCGACGTTGATCTCACTGATTTAAGTACTTTATTGAGTTATTGGCGTCAAACAAATCCGGGCAATCCCCGAGTTGATATTAATGCTGATACAAAAGTCGACCTGTACGATTTTAGTATTATGATGTACAACTGGACCGGTCCGGTATAATTTTGTGCATATGAAACGTAAAGGTATTCTACAGATAATTTTTTCATTCAGCATCTTATTTGTCGTGCCGTCGTTTGCGCATGCGCAAGTAATAACTTCTGATATTCCCGCAACGGGGCATCTGCATCAAACATTCGTTTTCAGACTGAAGATAGATTCGGGAGGAAAAAATCTCAATGCCATCGAAGCGTATATACGATACCCCGCAGATCTGGTTGATATCAAACAAATTACTACAACGGATTCCATTGTGAATTTATGGGTATCTGAACCACGTATAGATAGTGATACGCACGAAATCGTTCTCATCGGTGGCATTGCCGGTGGTGCAGTAATGAAGGACGCGCCGTTGGTGACCATCGTGGCAAGAACGAAAACGCCGGGCACGGCTCGTTTTACATTAGACAATGATCGGTCGGGGATGTATTTAAATGATGGCACAGGGACTCGGATTCCGTTGCGCGCATCACCGATTGCCATGACGGTTTCAAAAGAAGAATATCAGCCGTCGGTAGTCATCGAGTCCTCCACGCATCCAGATGAATTTTCGTGGTATCCCAACCCGACCGCGCATCTGTCATGGGAGGCGGCAGATAGCGAATGGAGTTATGTGGTAAGCGGCGATCCGACTACTCCTGTTGATACAACTCCCGATACGCCGACAGGAAGCGTAGAGTTTTCAGGTCTCACAGACGGCATTCACTATTTTATTCTCCGTCAGCACATCGGCGATACGTGGACAGATCCGGTCATGCGGAGCATCCGCGTGGATACGACGCCTCCCGAGCCTTTTACCGTAACAAAGCGGAGTCATGATCCGCTTTACGGCGGACAAACCGTTCTCGTGTTTCAGACGACGGATGCAACAAGCGGAGTTGCGCGCTATGTTATAGAAGAGGACAGGGAAACGTATGCAGTGGATCGGGGCCCGGTGATGCTGCACAATCCAAACAGTTCAATGATACGAGTTACCGCATACGATCAGGCAGGCAATACAACCACCACTTGGTTGCATGGATCAGCGAGCATCCCTTGGAAACGCCTACTTATGATAGCCGGTGCAGTGGTTGCCCTCGTTTTTGCTTACGTTGCATTAAAAAAAAGATACCAAGACACGCGCAACTCATGATACACTGGTAAACGGAGGTTATCTCACTTATATGCGTTTTAAGAATTTCATCATTGTTGCCGTTTCTGTTATCGCATTTTTTGCATGCCTACATGGTGTGTCTGCAGCAACTTTGGATTTGATCCCCTCTCATACAACTGCGGTAGTGGGCGATACGGTGACGATACAGGTTGTACTGAACAGCGGAGGTATTGCATCAAATGCCGCGGAAGCGCACCTGACGTTTCCGACAACTCTTTTGCAGATTCAGTCTTTGACGAAACAAAGTCTTTTTTCCTATTGGCCTGATGACCCAACCTATTCAAATAGCGCCGGGACGTTATTTTTTTCAGGAGGGCTCCCGGATCCCGGATATAGCGGAAACAGCGGGTCAATATTAACTATCGCCGCCACCGCCTCAGCGGCAGGTACGGCACAGGTATGCGAGAGTAGCATAATTATTACCGCAAATACCGACGCCGGAACAAACATTGCCAGCGGCACCAAGTGTTCGACCATTGTCATTTCTTCGGCGACTCCAACCGTACCACCTGATGCACCAACCGTAACATCATCGACGCATCCGGATCAAAATCTCAGTTACAACAGTAGCGACCCCTCATTTGAGTGGAATCTTGATAGTGGTGTGACTGGTTTTAGCTATAGCATTGATCAAGTTGCGGATACTGTCCCTGATAACACCTCAGAAGGCACAGATACCACAACAGCATATTCCGGCCTTGCAGACGGCACGTGGTATTTTCACATCAAGGCGAAAAACGAAAATGGCTGGGGGCAGATAGCTCATTTTGCAATTCATATCGATACCGGCAATCCAACGATTGCCGTAACGATAACTGCCGATGATACGGACACGACACCAGATATTTTTGTTCAGGCGAATGACGATGGATCGGGCATTCGAAAAATAGAATTGATTATCGATGATGGAACGCCAATCGATATTACTTCAACAAACAATGGAACATATACATTGCCGGAGTTAAGCTATGGTGATCATACGATTGCGTCGCGTGCGTACGATCAGGCGAATAACCAGGTGCAAATTAGCGGCTCATTTACGATTCGTAAGGCGAGTGTTCCCGAAGTCATTAATAAAACGATTGAGAATATCGTGCCCGAATCGATCAAGAAGGTTGTTGGAAATGCAACAAAACCGATTCAAAAGGCAGCTGAAACCATAACAAAACCGATTACTGCTGTCGTTAAAAATCTACGTAAAGATCAGCAGGTCGTTGATAACACAAAGAAAATTGCTGAACCAGTGTCTCGTGCTGCCACAGTTGTCGGCGTAGCATCAACCGTTGCTGCGCTTCCTGCAGGGCTGATTAATTCTCTGTTTGCCTTGCTGCGTTTCGGATATCTGCTTATCAGTCCGCTGTTTATCGGTCGACGAGGAAAATCCTGGGGTGTGGTCGTTAACAGCATTACCCGCAAGCCGGTTGGTCGCGCGATTGTCCGCGTATTGGATACCGAGTTCAATAAAATGAAAGAATCACAGCTGACCGATCAACTCGGCCGGTTTGGGTTTATTGTTGAACCGGGGGATTATACGCTCAGTGTCGAGCATCGAGGATTTATTTTTCCGTCAAAACTTACCCACCTGCACAGTTTTGAAACACCAGAATATACCGGAGGAGTTGTTCATATTGATAGCAAGAAAAATTCAAATATTAACGTAACCGTCCCGCTTGATCCTGAAGTCGAGCACATCGAAAAACGCGCGCTTATCTGGAAAAAAATAAGCGACCTTACCTTGTCTATCCTAGAGAGGATCAACTGGCCAATGCTTATTATCGGTATTTTAGTAAGTTTGTGGGCGTTATTGATTGTTCCTGACACCCTCAACGGCCTAATACTTTTACTGTATGTTTTCTTGACGGTATTGAAGGTGGTTCGACTCAAGGTTACAGTCAAATCATTTGGCACGGTTATGGACGCTGACACAAAAGAACCGCTTGGTATTGTCGCTGTTCGAGTCTTCGATGCAACTCGTAAGACAATGGTGACCACCCGTATTACTAATGAAGAGGGGAAATTCTCAGCACTCATTCAGCCGGGCTCATATTATTTGATAGTGACACGCGCCGGATATAAGATGCAGCAGACTAACCCTATGAAATTATCGAAGTCAGAAACACTGGCGATGGATGTTGAGCTGAAGAAAGTGAAACGCGAGGTGTCGCCAACCCAAATTCCGCCGTCAATGAATCCAACCCAGGCATCGCAGCCCTCTGAGAAACCAAAGCAAGACGAAATAAAAACCGAGAAGATAAAAGAACAACCGGCAGAATCAGGGCAAGTTCAAACGTCCGCCCATGAGTCTAAAAGCGAAAGTGCAGTACATGGCATGGATAAAAAATAAAAAATGGAGCTCCTTGGGGTTTGTTTTGGCTGTCGGCTTGGTTCTTCTCGTCCTGTCGTGGGGGAGTTTTTCGCATCAGTTTTTATCTGATGATTTTGAGTGGGTTCATGAGGCTCGGGTAAACGTCGAGCAGGGGACGTGGTTTCAGCCTTTTCAGGGAAGCATCGGCGGCGATTTTTACCGTCCGTTGGTGGTTCTTGGCTTCGAAGTTGATTATGCGCTGTTCGGATTCAATCCAACCGGGTACTATATACACCAGTTTCTTTTTCATTTTCTACTTGTTTTTCTTGTTGTCTGTTTGGTATATCTGTTGTTTAAGCGAAGGAGGCTTGCGTATCTCACTGGTTTGGTATTTGCGCTTTGGCCGGCACAACACGAAGTAGTAAGCTGGTTATCAGGTCGGCCAGATTTGTATGCCGCAACATTTTCGATGTTAGCGCTCGTTTTGTGGGTATACACACTTCAGCGCTCCGGCAAGAAAAAATGGATAGCTTTTGGCTGCTCGTTTTTTGCTGCCGCAGCCGCCTATGTCAGTAAAGAGCAGTCGGCCGTACTGCCAGGGCTTATGGCACTTATTTTGATCCTCGTAGTAAAAAAGAATTCATTTCGCGTATATGGCAAGGCCGTTTGGCTGCTAGCTTTGCATCTCGTGTTATTGGTTGGCGCCATACTGCTTCGCGGACATATCCTTGGGGATATCGTTGGTGGCTACTCATCAAGCGGAGATTATTTGGCAACAACTTTTACTCTGGATAATGTTGCCCGCCCGTTTATTTCTTGGATGTATATAGTAAATTGGGGCTACCTTTCAGCTGAGTTTTCCGGAGCGTTCATGCGCGCCGCGCACGCACTATTTGTGCTTGGGGTGCGTTTATGGTATGTGGTAGCGCTCATGGTCTTAGGCGGGGGGTTGTTGCTTTGGCGAAAACAAAAACACGCTAGCAGTACCCTCCTGTATGTTTTAGGCATTATCTGGTCGCTTATCGCTTTCATTCCGGTGTATACTTTATCCAGTTCCATAAATGAAAGCCTGGGGAATACACGCTTTTTGTTTTTTAGTTCCATCGGTTACGCGATGGTTATTGCAGCGTTGCTTACGTGGATATTTGATGTCTGTAAGATCCGAAAAACGATTCCGTACATTACCGCGGCCGCTGTCTGTGTGGTGCTCGCTGGACTATGGCATATTAATGCCGTTCCGTGGCAGTCAGCATCTGATCGTGTTGCGGATGTCATGGACGCAATGCGCGTGCAGCACAATGAAATTACGCGACATCACCCAACAGATCTGATAGTCGGTGATTTACCAACCGCAGTTTATAATGCCTATGCATTTTATCGTTTGCATAGTATCAAAGAGGCTGCATACATTGCCGGGTATACAACCGAAACCGTAAATCAATATGGTTCGGTGAAGCCGTGGCCGGGCCCGTTTTGTGATCGAAGCAATGCGTCTGCAATTCAGGCAATTTTTTGGGACGGTTCAGTCAAAAAATTTACAGAAATTTCTGACGCCACCCTAAAAAAGCTATCCAAGCCGCAAGATGCAATAACCTGGGATTTTACTTCTTTGGATGCCCAGAATGATTGGGAGGTCAAAGGAGCGCCTGCGCAGTGGACGATCGAAGGTCTCGAGTTTATTAATGACGGGTCGGCATACGTTGTGGCAAAAAATTGGCCGGCAGTATTCTTGGGGGCTTTTCGTTACGTTAATATAACATTTGATGTATTGTCATCATCGAAAAGTTATGGGAGTAGAACCCTGACCATGCAATGGTCGTCCAATGGAGTCTATACGCATGATACGACAATAGAATATCCAGTGAAAGATGCGTCCACAATCCAATTAAAAATCCAGGCGTGCAGTTACTCGAATTGGATGCTGTCTGATCAAGTGTCTTCATTCCGTTTTCGCCCCCTGGCAAAGGGAACAGTTGTTGTCAGGCAGGTAACGCTTGTTCCGTAAAATTGCAAAAAAGGGTCTGTTTGCTAGACTGGGTATATAAGATCTATTAATTGTATATATATGATACGAGTTGGAGAAAATTTCCCACAATTTTTGCTTCCCGTGTATACGCCAGGAAAAGACGAAGAAGTGAACATGTCCATGGATAATTTTCAGGGCAAGTGGCTCATCGTTTTCTTTTATCCAGCAGATTTCACATTTGTGTGTCCGACAGAGTTGCGTGATTTGGGGCGCAGATATGACGAAATTAAAAAATTGCAGGGAGAGGTCCTGTCGGTGAGTACAGACACAGTCTTCACGCATAAGGCGTGGCGCGAAACAGAAGGATTATTAAAAGATGTTCATTTTCCTATGGCAGCTGATCATGCAGGAACCCTCGCTCGCCAGCTTGGCATTTGTGATCCGAAAACTGGACTTGCGGATCGCGCAGCGTATATCGTTGATCCGGATGGGATTTTGCTATCCATGGAAGTAGTCGCAGAGAACATTGGTCGTTCCGCAAAGGAGCTGGTGAGAAAGTTGCGGGCGCTTAATCACGTCAGAAACAACCCTCATACCGCGTGTCCCGCAAGCTGGGAAGAAGGCGAAAAAGATTTAACTCCCGGGCTAAAAATAGTCGGTAAAGTCGCTGAGGAGTTATAAGTCTCAAGATTCAGTAATTTTCTCAAGCAGGCTCTTGAATTCGTGTAGCGCCTCAGTTGTGCCATTTTGTACGTGGTTGTTGGATGCAAATAAACCGACGTATACAAGTTGAAGGTCTTGAGCAATACTGTTTAGCTTGTTGAGTCGTGATGTTTCGCCGCTGCAAATGATATCATAGATAATTACATTAGGGTTCGAAATGGCTTTGGATTCAGTTAGCCCATGTGAGTAAATGATTGGGAACTGAATACCATAAGCGCCATGAGTGCTAAAAAAAGTCGCTAGCAGTTGAGGGAGTAGCGACTGGTATTTTTGTTGGTAGCTATGGCACGCTTGGATTTTTCTTGATGCTAAGTAGGGAAATTCAGTAAAACAGATTGGGTGGTTTATTCGGGTAAAAAATTCATCGAGTGTTTTTACGGGACAGTTTTCATCCGTGAGAAAACTCAGCCGCCCCATAGATGCTGTTATGTTTTTCAAAATCAACATTGTCTGTATGTCTAGTCTCTGCCATTGTTTTGGTAAGTGGCGTTGCGCTTGTTGGAAGATATTCCAATCACGAATGAAGTCGCTTCCGGTAATAATAGCGTCGCACAAATTTTCAGCGAGTCGGTAGATGAGATCGCGCGGGTTATCAACGAAAAATTTTATCTTTTGGCCCGAGGGAAGAGAAAAATCAAACGAGTATTGGCGGTGCTTTTCGACAGTTAAATACTCCGGGACATCGATTCCGGATGCTTTGAGAGTAGCATATACTTCCTGTCGGATATGCTTTCCATAGGGCAGCCCGATGCGAAGATATGGTGCTTCTTTCATGGGCGTACTTTTGAGTATATATACGGTAGTATCGTATCACCCGCACTTTATTTGTCAATCTATCGCAAGTTTCAATTTTTGTTTACCCATAGAAATGACGCCTTCCCTTTGTAGGCTTTGCGCGGCCCGCTGTACGTCACCCAATGGCCGTTGCATTTTTTTTGCTACTGACGACATGCTTACCGTTTTTTGTTGTAATAGCCGATGAATAATTTCCCCGCGAATTTGACGGATAGAACCTTCAAATTTTGACTGCCGGGAAAGGGCGGGGATGCCGGGAATACATTTTGGCAGAGCAAGCGAACTGAAGTCCATCAATGCATTGTGCCACTCCCGAGACCGTTTTTTAGGCAAGAGTTCGTTGGCGATTTGCTCAAGCCTTGCCATTGCTGTTTGTGCGGGGAGAGAAAATTCGTTCATGAACACTTTTCGGATATTTGTATCTACTGTAATGAGAGGCGCATTAAAAGCAAAAATGAGAATAGACCGGGCGGTATAGGGTCCGATTCCCGGAAGTGTTTTGAGTATGTCCGGATTTTGAGGTAGTCGATTATGATATTGGCCGATAATTTTTTTTGCCATCTCCTGCAGAAAAAGCGCGCGGCGATTATATCCAAGGCCAGACCAATGGGCGAGCACTTCTTTCCGCGGCGCATGCGCAAGTGCGCGCCATGTCGGGAAAGCATGAATCCATTCACCGTATTTTGGGACGACACGATCGACTTGGGTTTGCTGCAGCATTATTTCTGCTACAGCTATGCGGTAGGGGTTTTGAGTTTTTCGAAACGGCAGAGAATGCCGACCGTGCTTTCGGTAAAATGTGAAGATCTTTCTCCGAAATGCGTTAATTTGATTTGTGGTGAGTATATGGCTCATGTGTGCATCTCAGTCTAGCAGAAATATGGGCTTGTTGTCTTTAAGGAATGTCGCTATACTTAATTTCCACCTTACAAGTTCTATTCGATAATGGAAACCGGTGTGAATCCGGCGCTGTCGCGCAACTGTGATCCCGCGTGTTTTGCGGGTAAGCCAGGTCAATTATCGAAAATTCAAAAAGGGCGCGCATCGCGCTCTCGCTTCGCGAAAAAGCGGTCCGTGCAAAAACATATGCGTTTTCATTGGTCGAGACGGCTGCAATCGAAGCCGGTGGTTTTTATTTGTAACTTTACGCGTATGAAAAACAAATTTACATTGGGTATTGTTATGCTCGCAGCTATAGTCGCAATAGCGCTTTTGGCAATTTCACACACGCCCTCTGAGGAGGCTCAAGATACCACAACCAATACGTCAACTATTGCCGTGGTTACGACGATTGCCAACGGGGAATCCAGCACCACCTATGATTCGTCAGTTCCCGACGGAACAACGGCGCTCCAGGTGTTGCAGCTAGTAGCCGACCAGCATGGTCTTGATGTTAAGACCACGGAGTATGATTTTGGAACCATGGTTGATAGCATTGACGGAGTTGGGCAAGACACCACAGATAATAAATATTGGATTTACTATATCAACGAAGAGAGCGCCTCGAAGGGCGCGTCAGACTATGTCGTGCAGAATAATGACACTATTCTGTGGCAATATGAAGACTCGATGTAGCAGATATGGAGAGAAAGACAAGCGGCATGGTGTATTCCATGTCGCTTTTGGTATACTATACATATGAAGCGCACAATTTATATTATTCTCGCGATGTTTCTCGGCTTTTTATTGAGCCTATTATTGCATGTGGCGGTTGAAACTATTTATCTGCAGTTGGCTGAAGGTCCGGTTCAGTGGCATTCCTTTTTTGGTCTGGGCCTATGCGCGCTTCCGATTTGGCTTTCAAGTCTTTTTGCGGTCGCGGGCATTTTGTTCGGCTATTGGCTCGGCGTTGTGTGGTGGAGGATTGTGTATATTGAGTATCGCCATTGGAGAACAAAACACCTTAAGCAATAATCTATGCAGGCATTTGACAGGATATTTGGATCAGGACCGAGAATCCATCTCACCATGCTCTCACTGGCGGTTATTATTTATTTTATCCGCATTGATTATTCCTGGACTTCTTTGGGTCTTCCAGAGGGCGCGCATTTAACTCCAGCATTTATTATGCTCGGATGCTGGGGGATCATCGCCTTGTGGTCGTTGAAAAGCTTGGGACGAAAAATTGGCTTATCGGTTATGCGCTCCGGTCCGTATACATATGTGCGGAACCCGCTGTATACGGCAGAAATTTTTTTCGGTTGGCTTGCCGTGATGTTCGCGTTCAACACTTGGCTTGCGATTCTCGCAATGATTATCACCTTTTATCTTGCGCAACATCTGATTCAGTATGAGGAAAAACTCATGGATCAGCAGTTTGGCGATGAATGGCGGCTTTATAAGGCAACTACCCCTGCCTTTTTTCCAAAAATGAAATAACAAAAACTCCCGAGCGGATTCCGGGCGGAAGTTTTTGCTTTGTTATGCTTTCTCGGAAAGACGTGAGTAGAGTGTTTTTGTGAATGCTCCGACCCCCGCAAGGAAGAAAATAAACGCAACCACCCAGCCGATAATTGGGACAACAGCCACGGCGTTAATGAGGATGATGCCCAACACCGGCGCCTGCCAGTTCAGTTTTACCTCGTCTTTTTTCTGAATCCATTTCATGATGAATGCTCCAAGAATGATGCCCGCGTACAGCGCGCCGAATACCATGAAGGCGGAATAAATCACAAACAGCATAACCCCGAGAGGAATCCCGGCAACGGTTACCATCAAAATAATAGATGCTACCGGTAATACAATTCCTAACACCAGTCCGTTGAGTACCATGCGCCAAAATGATGAAATGCCCGTCTGGATAATCCGCGTGCTGAAACCTTTTAAGGCGAACACAAGTATAAGAGCGCCGATGAGGCCGCCGATGAGACTAAAGATAAAACTTGCAATGCTTATGCCCGCGAGACCGAAGTACATATTCAATCGCGAGACATTGTGCTGATTGAAATGAGTTGATCCGTCGATTTGCGCATTCGTAGCAATTGCCGCTTGTTCAGTGCTCTCATAGGTGAGATTGCCATTAATATGAGCGGTGTCGGTTATGTTGAGTGTTCCGACTTTTGCGTTTACATTTTGTTGCACCGCCCCAGCGAGCGTTACTTCGCCGCCAGCGATGTTTACGTTACCCTCAATCGATCCGTTTATTGTTGCGATTCCCGATGCGACGCTTACGTCGCCCTTTACGGTTGCATCGCTATTGAATGTTACTGTGCCGCCAGCGATATTTACATCACCCAAGACTGTTCCTGAAAAAATGACCGTTCCGGCTGCAATTCGCAGATCACCTTCGATTGTTCCGGTGATAGTGACTGTTCCAGCTCCGATAATGGCATCATCTTTGACGACGCCGCTTAAGTCTACGGTGTTTCCTCCAGCAATAAAGTCTTTAGCCGCTGTTCCGTTAAGAGTGACCGTGGAGCCGACCACATAGATATTGTTCTCGATAGTTTTATCTTGGGCTATAGTGTAGTTTTGCTGCGCAATATACTCAGAGGCCCAGGAAGCGTGAGGGATGAATAATAGGGTGCCAGCCGAAATAAGCGTAATAGCAAGGAGTGCAATTTTTTTCATAAATTTCTCCATTTAGGGGTAAAATGCCAGTTGAGTATAGTAAAATACCTCCCACAAAGCCAGCAGGCATTGACGGGCGTACATCCTTTCTCTATAATGCACATATATTCAAGATAATTAATAAATAGATCGCATGGCCATCAAAGAAGTATATGTCGACCGAGAATTATGTATCGGAGCAGCAAGCTGCGTCGCAGTTGCCCCAGAAGTATTCGAGCTCGACGAAGAGAATAAAGCAATTGTGAAAGATAAGGATGCGGTTGACGAACAAACACTTCTCGACGCCGCGCGATCCTGCCCCACGAATGCCATTATCTTGAAAGACGAAAACGGAAAACAGGTCTGGCCAGAGGCCGCATAAGCTGATTAGAAGGGATCTGTCGGAAGAGGGTTTCAAAAACTTATCATTTAGAGAACTTCTACTTCTATGGTAGTATTTTCTACAAAATCCGATTATTCGGTGATTATCTTGGTTGAGCTTGCGAAGAACCGCGGATTTACCTCTTTGGGTAAACTCGCAAAGAAACGACGCTTGCCTTACCGTTATATTAGCCGTATTGCCGGAGAATTAAAAAAAGCCGGTTTCATTGAGAGTAAAGAGGGAGTCACGGGCGGGTATATACTCGCTAAAGAACCAAAAGATATTAGCGCGCTAGATATTCTGAAAGTGTTTGAAGAGGGGGTCAATGCGACTAAATGTATGGTTCATGGCGCAAGCTGCCCACGCGAGTCAGTGTGTTCAGAGCGATCGCGCTGGCACGCCATGAATCAGCAAATTGTTGATGTGGTAGGGAAGTACACGCTTGCAGATTTTCTAGAATAAACGCTTATGTCACTTACGGTCTCGAAACTACATGTCAACGTGGAGGGGAGTGAGATACTACATGGTATCACCCTTGACGTGGAATCAGGGACCGTACATGCGGTGATGGGGCCAAATGGCTCTGGCAAGTCAACGCTTGCCTACGCCCTGGCAGGGCACCCCCGATACGACATAACCCAGGGGGCGGTTCAAGTTGATAAAACTGACCTAACGCACCTTGCACCGCATGAGCGTGCACAAGCAGGTTTATTTTTGTCTTTCCAATATCCAGTCGAGGTTGCGGGCGTACCAGTACGGCAATTTTTGCGTTCAGCACAAAATGCGTTTAATGGTAAGCAGGCGGATCCGATAGTTTTTTCCAATGAACTTAAATCAGAGATGCAAACCTTGCATTTTGATCCATCATTTGCAAGCCGAAGTTTGAATGAAGGATTTTCCGGGGGCGAAAAGAAACGGCTCGAGATGCTTCAGCTTGCGGTTTTGAAACCGAAATATGCTGTGCTTGATGAGACTGATTCCGGTTTGGATGTCGATGCGATTAAGCTAGTTGGGAACACCGTCCGCGAAGCAAAAGAACGTGGAGCGGGTATACTGTTTATCACTCATTATTCCCGCATCCTGCGCTTTGTCGCACCTGATGTGGTGCATGTTGTGGTGAATGGACGCGTTGTGCAAAGCGGCGACGCGGCTCTTGCAGAGCGTATCGAAAAAAGGGGATACGAATCATTTCGCGATTAAACGAAGTGCGTCATGGCAGAAAATTTTCAGCTTAAACAGAAAACCATTGCCGCTAATCCGGTTGCATATTCATTTATGGCGAACCCCGGGATTTCTCAGGAGGTTGTTGAGGCTATTTCCCATTTTAAGTCAGAGCCTGATTGGATGCGCGAACGACGTTTGCAGGCACTTTCGATTTTTAAAAAGAAATCTTTACCTACCTGGGGCGGGAATCTTGCTGATATTGATTTTTATTCCATCCATTATTACTTGAGGCCGACAGACAAACGAGCGTCAGACTGGAAGGACGTTCCGCCGGATATCCGTGACACCTATCAAAAAATCGGCATACCTGAGGCTGAGCAGAAATATCTTGCTGGCGTTATGGCGCAGTATGAGTCTGAGGCGGTCTACCATTCATTGAAAGCTCAGTTCGAAAAACAAGGAGTAATTTTTGAAGATATGGACACGGGTTTGCGGAAATATCCGGAAATCGTACAGCAATACTTCGGGACGGTTATTCCGGCCGGTGACAATAAGTTTGCTGCACTGAATACGGCGGCTTGGTCCGGAGGAAGCTTTGTCTACATCCCAAAAGGGGTGCGCGTGGATATTCCGTTGCAGGCATATTTCCGCATAAATGCTGAGAGCGCAGGGCAGTTTGAGCGTACCCTGATTATCGCGGATGAAGGTAGTTTTGTGCACTATGTTGAGGGCTGTACCGCGCCGATTTACAAAGCGGATTCACTGCACTCGGCGGTTGTCGAAATAATAGTCAAAAAAGGCGCACGAGTGCGGTATACCAGCGTGAAAAATTGGTCAAAGAATGTCTATAATTTGGTGACGAAGCGCGCGTATGTATACGAGGATGCCACAATGGAGTGGGTGGATGGGAACCTTGGTTCTAAATTGACCATGAAATATCCAAGCGTGTATTTACTGGGACGGGGGGCAAGGGGCGATGTGTTGTCGATCGCGTTTGCCGGAAACGGTCAGCATCAAGACGCGGGCGCAAAAGCGATTCATGGCGCATCGGATACCAGCTCAACAATTATTTCTAAATCTATTTCAAAAGAACAGGGCCGTACTAGCTACCGAGGGCTCGTCTCCGTGCCCAAAGGCATGCGCGGGTGTAAGTCCTCAGTTATTTGCGACGCGTTGTTATTAGATGAGCGCTCACGTTCGGATACGTATCCAACGATGAATATCCGTGAATCAGACACCGCGATATCCCATGAGGCGTCTGTTGGGAAAATTGGTGAGGAACAATTGTTTTACCTCATGTCGAGAGGGATAAATGAGCAGGAAGCCCGGAGCATGATCGTGCAAGGTTTCATTGAACCTATTGCAAAAGAATTACCACTCGAATACGCCCTCGAACTCAACCGTCTTATCCAGCTTGAGATGGAGGGTTCTGTCGGATAAACAGGAGTGTCAACCATGAAACGAATTCTTGCTCCAACAGTAAAAAAAGACCCCTTGCGTCCGTTTCCAGAGATGAAGACAGAAACATCGTCTTTGGTGTACGCCAAATCGGGCAAGCATACAATTGAATTATCTGAGGGCAGGCACGACCTGTCGGTACAGGTTGCTCGCGGAGTATCAGTAGAGCTGAAGTGTTCACCAGTGCCCGATGCGAAATGGATTGACAGTCATCTGCATATTCAGTGTGCGCAAGATGCTTATGTTGATTACTTTCTTGTTGCAGAAGGGGGGAAACGGATTTCAATTTCCATACAGTGTGACCTCGCGGGCCGTGGTAGCGGTGCCGACATCCACTCGGTACTGCATGGAATTAGTGACGCCCATCACGGACTGCAGACAGTGATGCATCATATGCAGCCAGACACCCATGGCAATATCATTGTCCGCGGCGTTTATGAGCAAGCTTCCCGTGCTATTTTTTCCGGTCTCATTAAGATTGCTCCGGATGCACAAAGGACCAATTCCTATTTTCAGGACGATGTATTGCTTGCTGACAATGCGTTCGCAGAATCTTTGCCAACGCTCGAGATTGAGGCTAACGATGTGAGGGCATCACACGGGTCTACTACCAGCCGCATAGATAGCGAACAACTTTTTTATCTACAATCACGGGGACTGAGCGGTGGGCAGGCGCGCCAAATGATTATAGACGGGTTTCTCGGCAAGTTGACGGCTGAAGATATTGCAGCTCAATAATTTTTGGGATACACTTTTATTATGATAGACGAACAATTTCTCCGGAATGATTTTCCGATTTTTTCCCGCCAGGTAAAAGGGAAACCTTTGATTTATCTCGATAGTGCGGCAACAAGTCAGAAGCCGCTGGCGGTTATTGATGCCATGAGAAATTTTCAGTCTCAGCACAATGCGAACGTCCATCGAGGCATTTACACGTTGTCAGAAGAAGCAACTGAGCAATATGAGTCCGCCAGACGGACAGTTGCAGATTTTATTCATGCCAAAAGCGCGGATGAAATTATTTTCACACGCAACGCAACAGAAAGCATCAATCTGGTTGCTCTATCGTGGGCAAGACAGCATTTGCAGAAAGGCGATGAGGTAATCACAACGATAATGGAACATCATTCCAATATTGTTCCCTGGCAGATGCTTGCCAAAGAACGTGGGGTGGTGGTTAAGTATGTCCCTGTATTCGGCGAAGCCGGTATTTTAGATATCGACGCGTTTACACAACTGCTTAATAACAAGACGAAATTGGTCTGTATCGGTCATATGTCAAATCTTTTGGGGACAGTGAATCCAGTGAAGGTGCTTAGTATAAGGGCGCATGAAGCCGGGGCCCGTGTTTTGATCGATGGTTGTCAGGCGGTTCCACACATGCCCGTAAATGTACAAGAGGCACAAGCTGATTTTTATGCCTTTTCGTCCCATAAGATGCTCGGCCCGACTGGTGTCGGGGTGTTGTGGGCACGTCGGGAGATTTTAGAATCTACAGAACCAGTGTTGGGCGGGGGCGATATGATAAAGACGGTTACAAGAGGCGGAGCGACATGGAATGATATTCCCTGGAAATTCGAAGCCGGCACTCCAAATATTTCTGGCGTGGTTGGCCTAGGTGCCGCGATTAAGTATCTTTCTCATATTGGCATGGATAACATCTGGAGCCATGAACAAGAGATGGTCGGCTACCTATTACCCCGTCTAAAAGCAATTCATGGCGTCCAACTATTTGGTATTCCAGAGGTCAATGGAGACCGTGGAGCCATTTTCTCTTTTTGGCTTGATGGCGTACATCCACATGATCTTGCCAGCATTTTTGACGAAGACGGAATTGCCATCCGCGCGGGTCATATGTGTACACAGCCGCTTCTTGAAACATACAAAAAACCAGCAGCTGCACGAGCAAGTTTCTATCTGTATAATACCAAGGAAGAAGCTGATGCATTTTTGTCGGCGATAGAAAAAGCCAAAAAGATTTTTTCCTAATATGTCTGACATTTACCGAGAAGTTATTATTGACCACTATAAACATCCACGAAACAGCGGAGAGCTTCCCAATGCGGATGTACACGGTCACGAAGATAATGTGGTGTGTGGTGATACCGTCGATATGTATATCAAATTCGATGACGCGGATACAGTACAAGAGGTGAGGTGGGCGGGAGAAGGTTGCGCCTTGTCGCAGGCATCCGCTTCTTTGCTCAGTGAAATGCTCAAGGGCAAGACACGGGATGAGATTGCCAAGATTGAAGATCGTGATATTTTGAAGGTGGTTGGAGAGACTCTGAATCCGTCTCGTAAGAAATGTGCAACGTTATCGATTCAAGCATTACAAAAAGGTCTCAATGGCTAATATGATCATATATGCCTGAAGGAGAGTGCGCCTGCAGCGGAATTGGCTGTTCATGCGCCAACGAACACTGTCCGTGTGATGGACAGTGTGGATGTGACGCTGAATGCGACTGCGGTTGTAATAATTAGCCTTCCGCAAGCGCGAGGGAAAATGGTATACTACTACTTACGTATGCCGTTTTTTCTTCACGCAAAAAAGCTTGATTACTCGACCGGTGGTCGTGAACACATCGTCGTCTTCCAAGAAGATGAAGGAAAAATTTTGGATATTCAGCCGGGTGACAAGGTCGAGCTGGCATGGAAAGGTGCGCGCGTAGTCGCGTCCGCAAATTTTTCTCGTCATAAAGTCAAAAAAGGTGAAATTGGATTATTTAAAGAAGTGTGGCAAAAACGATCTCTTCCTGATGGCCAGGTGGTTGAGGTTACGGAGCTAGCCCGCCCGGAATCTATCAAGGCTATCCGAAAAAAATTACTTGGCCAGCACCTCAGCTATAAAGAGATCTACTCAATTATTTATGATATTGTGCATAACAATATCGGCACAACTGAGATGACCTATTTTGTTGCGTCGGGATTTATGCACTCATATTCCAATGAGGAACTTTATTTTTTAACAAAAGCAATGGCTGAAACCGGAGAAGAGTTAAAATTTCCAGGGAAGGTCATTGCAGATAAACATTCTGTTGGCGGACTTGCCGGAAACCGGACGACAATGATCGCAATTCCGATTATTGCGAGTTTGGGTATTACTATTCCCAAGACGTCGTCACGTGCTATTACATCTCCATCTGGCACTGCCGACACCATGGAAGTTCTCTCACGGGTGAGTTTTCCAACTAAAAAAATAAAAGAGATTGTACGAAAAAGCCACGCCTGCTTGGTATGGGGAGGAAGCGTTAGTCTGGCGCCTGCGGACGATAAAATTATTCACATCTCGCACCCACTGTCACTTGAGCCGTACTCTAAAATGGTGGTATCAATAATGGCAAAAAAAGTTGCTATGGGCGTGACACATCTCGTCATTGATATGCCATATGGGCCTACAACAAAAATCCCTGATCTTGCTACTGCTCATAAAATCAAGAAAAAATTTGCATATGTTGCCAAGCGTTTTCATATAAAATTAAATGTCCAGATGATCCCAGCAAGAGAACCGGTGGGCAGAGGGGTTGGGCCAGCATTAGAAGCCCGTGATGTTATGCTGGTTTTACAACAAAAGTCTTGGCGTCCGCTTGATCTAGAAAAGAAGGCGGTACGCCTCGCCGGGATACTCCTGGAATTGATTGGAAAAGCGAAAAAAGGCAGAGGGAAACAGATGGCGCTTGAAGCGTTACGCAGCGGAAAAGCAGAAAAGAAAATGAGACAGATTATTGCTCTACAAAATGGCAAACCACAAGTTGACTCAGAAGATATCATTAGAAACGCCCGGCGTATGCGAATTTTTGCAAAGCGTACGGGTAAGATCGTTTTTATCAATAACCGTTCAGTTGATGAAATTGCCCGAATGTTGGGAGCGCCCTACGACAAACAAGCCGGGGTATATTTGCATAAACGTTTCGGTGACCGCGTCCGCAAAGGGGAAAAACTCATTACCATTTATTCAAGCTCAGAAGATCGAGAAACACTTGCCAAAAAAGCGCTTAAACGCATAGATATTTATCGCATCCGCTAATGGAAAATTTTAACGATCAGTTTACTAAACCTAAGCACAACATATTTCTGTATGTTGTAGTCATTGTTGTAGTATTAGGTGTTGGGTATCTTGGAGTTTCTGTTTATCGGGCCACCCAACAAAAAAGTAGCGATATTTTGGCGTCACTTTCTGACAAATACATCAACGAACTCTCTGTTGATTCCTCAGGTGTTGGAGCTGGTAATGCCCAGGCGGATGTTGAGACAGAAGACGATCCATTTATTGGCTCGCGTGACGGCAGGGTGCATATAGTTGAATTTGGAGACTTCGAATGTCCATTCTGTAGTCAAGAAGTCGCCGTGATACAACAACTTGAAGCGCGATATGGCAATCAGATATTCATGCAATTTCGTAATTTTCCTATCGTAACATTGCACCCAAACGCATACAATGCTGCGCTAGCCGCCGAATGCGCCTATGCGCAAGGGAATGAGAAGTTTTGGCAATATCATGATCGGCTGTATCAGTTCCAAGACAGTCTTTCTGATGATTTATATTTTTCACTTGCCCAGCGGACCGGACTTGATGTAGATGCTTTTACAACCTGTTATAACCAAAAAACCCCGGCTGATGAAGTAGAGCAGGATTATCTTGATGGTGTGGATTTGGGCGTAACTGGAACCCCAACTTTTTTCATTAACGGGCATCGTGTACCGGGAGCTATTTCATTCGATATGTTCCAAAAAGTGATTGACCAATTATTAGAGAAAAGTTCATGACAATTATTTTCGCTTGTGATCACGCGGGCTTCGCTTTAAAAAATAAACTTCTGCAGTGGGTAGGAAAAAATTATTCAGCCGCGTGTATCGACGTCGGTGCCACATCGCTGAATGTAAAAGATGATTATCCGATATTTGGCCGTGCAGGGGCGCATGCCGTACAAGACACAAAGAATGCCCTTGGTATTTTTATCTGCGGCTCAGGGGCGGGGATGGCGATAACCGCCAATCGTTTTTCAGGTATCCGCGCGGTTCAGGCTGAATCAGTAGCCGCTGTCCGCCGCGCACGGAGAGAAGATCACGCAAACGTTCTTGTGTTGGGTTCCCGAATTATCTCTTTTTCGCAGGCTCAAAAGCTTGTGCGCGAATTTTTACAGACGCGGCCGTCAAAGGCTGTCCGGCATACACGACGCATAGGTCTCATTGAACGCGTCTCTCCATGACTATAGAGATAATCCCCGCTATCATTCCTTTTGACGCAAGCGAGACGGCTGAACAGCTAGCCACTGTGCGTTCATTTACGCGCGCAGCACAGTTAGATATTGACGACGGGGAATTTACACCGCGCACTTCTTTGCAGTCGTCGGACATCCCAAAGATATTGCTGAGCGGTCTTGAGTACGAGGTGCACTTGATGGTGAAAACACCCGAAAAGTATGTTGAAGAGTGGATGCAGCGCTCTCCAAAACGGATTATTGTGCACGCCGAGAGTAAGCCCTCGGCTTTGCTCCTTCAAGAAATTTCCCATGAGGGGATTGAGCCGGTTATTGCACTGACAGCACATACCGACCTTGATGCGTTAGAGCCTTATCTTCATTTGGTGCGGACGGTACTTTTTTTGTGCATCGATCCTCCCGGTGATCAGGGGAGAAAATTATTGCCGTTTGTCTTAGAACGTGTTGCAGTGTTTCATCAAAAATACCCTTCATACACGATTGAGGTGGATGGAGGCATAAACGAAGAAACAATGAAGAAGGTGATCGCAAGTGGTGCAACGCGTTTAGTCGTGGGATCGGCTATTTTTTCTGGTGAAAAACCACCAGCCGAGCAATATTTATATGTGCAACAGCTTGCTGAACAATGTGTTCAAAATGGCAATATACAGACTACCCGAAAATAACTGCGTATGCTGACACACTATTTAGACCTGATACGACGAGCACACAAAGAGCACTGGGCGATCGGCGCTTTTAATACATCGAATTTAGAAATCACTCAGGCGATAATTGAGGCGGCGGATGAACTACAGTCACCGGTAATTGTTCAAACATCAGAAAAAGCTATTGATTATGCCGGGCTTCATGAAATTGCTTCTTTAGTTATTTCATTGGCATCACATGTTAGAATCCCAGTGATTTTGAATCTGGATCACGGGCGCTCATTTGATATTGCAGAGCAATGTGCAGCGGAGGGATATACCGCACTGATGCGCGCCGCATCTCTTTTGAGTTTTGCCCAAAATGTTGCGGAAACCAAGCGTGTTGTACAACTCGCCCGCCGATATCATATCGCTGCAGAGGGGGAGTTAGGAGTTGCCGGTGATGAAGAGGGTGGGATTGAAGCAAAAAAGCTGATCATTGATCCTGATGAGGCCCGAAAATTCGTCAAAGAGACGGGGGTGGATATATTGGCTCCGGCAGTTGGAAATGAGCACGGATATGCGCCCGGGATGCGTATAGATATTCACGCATTGCAGCGCATACAGCGCGCAGTTCCAGAAACCCCGCTTGTGCTCTATGGATCATCGGCCTTTTCAGAGCGTGACATCGCTGCGAGCATCAGAGCTGGAGTGGTAAAAATTAATGTTGATACTGACTTGCGTCACGCATTTTCTGAGAGCTTGCGGCGGAATCTGAGTGAGCACGCCTCTTTGTATGATCCGCGCGGTATACTCGGTCCGGCTAAAGATGCGGTGAAAGCAAAAGTGAAAGAAAAAATAGTCTTATTTGGTTCCAGTGGGAAGGGAAATGCCTGACGCAGATGATTGTGCTACAATACACATATGTCCAAATATGATGTAGTGACTATTGGTTCAGTTACGCAGGATACGTATATTGCGAGTCCGACTTTTCGAGTAACTGCTAGCGCTGTTTCCTTGACAGGAAAATCTCAGTGTTTTCCATTTGGGACGAAAATAATTCTTGATGATTTTCATCTTGAAGTTGGTGGTGGTGCAACAAATGCCGCGGCCACTTTTCGGCGTTTTGGTTTTCGCACAGCCGTTATCAGCCGATGCGGCGATGACCCATCTGGCAAGTTCGTGCTAGATGCGCTGCAACAGGAAAAAATAGACACTTCGCATATTCAGGTTGTATCAAATCAAAAAACCGAATATTCCGTCATTTTTTTGAACAAAAACGGTGAACGCAGCATTTTTGTATATCTGGGTGTTTCCAAAGATTTTGGACCTTTGCATATTGCGGCTAAAGAGGTAAATACAAAATGGTTTTATGTTACATCTCTTGGCGGAAATGCGTCGGCAATAAGCGGTGTAGTAAAGAATAAAAAACGCGGTGTAAACATAGCTTGGAATCCAGGAAAAGGAGATTTGCAGCTTCCGCGCAATACTTTCAACCGTCTTGTACGGTCAGTAGATATATTGTTGGTGAATCGTGAAGAGGCGGGTTTACTCTTCGGCACAAAAAACTGGACAGCCATACGCCGTGCCTATCAAAAACGTCAGTATCCCGTGTGTATCGTCACTGATGGTGAAAACGGATCTTGGCTTTTCAACGGTTCAGCCGCGATGAGAACAACGATCAGAAAGGTTCGTGCGAAAGATACAACGGGTGCGGGTGATGCATTCGGATCCGGCTTTGTGAGCGGGCTTATACGAAAACCGGGAGATTTTGCGCACGCACTTTTTGTCGGTAGTGCTAATGCCATGTCGGTTGTGCAGAAAGTTGGCGCGAAACACGGTTTGGTCACGCCGTCCCAACTTGGAAAATTAAAAACAAGAATACATATAACCTAACTACTATGCAAACGATAGAAACTTTTATTAATATAGCTATTTGGCTGTTCCGGTTTGCAGGTTTTTGCGTCATCGTTTGGGGTGGCGTGCGGACGGTCTATTATTTTTTTATGCCGACCCTGTATCCAAGTCTTAAGAGCAGAAAAATTTCTCTCGAAGAGTTGCTGCGGATCGAGTTGGGCCAAAAGATTGTTTTCGGTCTGGAATTTTTGGTCGCAGGCGATATTTTGCTCACACTAAAAGATCCAGAAATTACTGCATTATATCGTTTGGCTCTTTTGGTCGTTATTTGGACGTTGCTAAGTTATTTTGTTGGCCGTGACGTGAGACAGTCAGATGTACACGTCCAGCAGGTTGAGAAAGAGGCCCTGCTAAAGAATGTTTCAAGGGCACCAACCAGAAAGTAGATAATTGTGATACCTGCAAGTCCAGGACAAATATTTGCTACCATCGGACCTCTTTCCATCTCATGGTATGGATTCTGTTATGTTATGGGCATCATAGCCGGATTTTTCGTGCTGTATCGAAAAACGAAACACAATAAACCATTTAGCGACGCGGTTTTCGACATTGCGTTTTGGGCGGTCATTGCGGGATTTATAGGCGCCCGGATGTATCATGTTTGGAACGAGTGGTGGTTTTATCAAAATCATTTGGGGGATATCCTAAAAGTTTGGGAAGGGGGATTGGCCATACATGGAGCATTGATTACTGGGGGAATCACCTTATATATTTTGAGCCGAAAAAAGCATATATCGTTTTTGCGGCTTCTGGATTTGTTCGCGCCAGCAGTGCTTATTGGTCAGGTCTTTGGCCGTTTTGGAAATTATTTTAACGAGGAGTTATTCGGAAGACCCCTGGATGCCTGGTGGGCGTTACAGATTCACATTACCGCACGTCCTGCGCAATATGCGGCTTTTGAAACATTCCATCCACTTTTTGCTTATGAGATACTGCTCAATGCGATTCTTTTTACAGCAATAATGCTGCTATGGAAAAAACTATCCTTACATAAGGGCTGGGCAATCGGTATGTATGCGATCGGGTATGGCGTTATTCGTTTCACGCTGGACTTTTTCCGCTTCGATCAATTTGGCTTTGGGCCTTTGACACTTGCCCAGTGGGTGAGCCTTCTCGCTATTGTGGTGGGCATATGGTTGTTAACTCGGCGTCGATCCAGTACTAATGAAAGATATTAATCCAGCCGAAGCTTTGTTCGACCGCGCTCATAATCATCTGGAAGACGGTTTGTTCTTGTTGGGGCGTTAAAATCGTTAGTGGCTTGGATAACGACACATTTCCATTGGAGTCGATGCTTTCCACTTGGATTTGATACACAGAACCGACATTAAAGCTGGTTATCACCAGTACATGATTTCTGGTGTAGTTGTTGTCCAGCGGAATATGGCTTGCTGGTCGCTGACATACTCAACAGCATAATTTTCGATTTCAAAAACCTTTAACGGGGTCGTGAAGGTAAAGTCGGTTGACGACGTACTTTGACTAACCGGCGTTTTGCTTCGTATTTGATAATGGTAGGTCGTGTTGGGATAAAGGTTAACGAGATTCACCGTGTGTGCAGTGACATAGGTTTCTGAGTCACCAATCACCTGTGTATATGGATTAGTTGCAGCGGGGTTGTAGTCTGCTTTACCATAATTTTACCCCTCGCGTGCGTTTCTAGCCCAGAGATAGAATAGAGTAATGTTTATTTTCCGCAGCCAGATGGACCAAAAAAAATAATAAATTCGCCCGGGTAAATTTTGAGAGAAATATTTTGAAGCGCACGGACTTCATTGGATTTCCCCATGAAGTAGGTGACATTTAAATTTTGCACTTCTATGATTGGCTGAATCTCACTTTCTGGCAATACCTCTAGTAGCATATTTTGGGTGCGGGCAGATGAGGTATAAATGAAAAATACGCAGACCATTCTTGTTTTGCGCATGTCAATCGAGGATTTTGCCGGGAGAGGGAATCGAACCCACACGGTGTTGCCACCACTGGATTTTGAGTCCAGCGCGTCTGCCAGTTCCGCCATCCCGGCGTAAATTGGTACGCCAAGTGTAATTTTTTTTTACTTCAGTGTCAATAAAAAACAAACGTCATGTGGGAGTTGAACCCAGGTGTTTTGGCGAGCCGAGCCATTCGGCTTAAACACGCTTCACGACGCTTGGTATGCTTTAGGCACCCACCGAAACTCGAACTCGGGACCCGAGCCCCGTCTTGATAAGACGGTGCCCTACCCACTGAGCTATAGGTGCTGGTATTTCAAGAGCAGTAGAACACCTTAGCATATGGCGTTATCAGGCGTCAAGACATTACATCCCCCAGGATTTTTTTTATCTTCCTCCATCTGAGAAATAAGATCTTCACGGTTCTTAAATTTCTTCACGTCGCGTATTTTTTCAAGTAATGTGACGTCGAGTGTTTTTCCAGACAACTCACCGTCAAAGTGATGTAGGTAGGCTTCGAGTGATAGCAAGGGTTCCTAAAAACCCACCAAAGAAGCTTATCCAAAATGCTGCCCCCCAACTTTTTTTGTCCAAATTTTTTATTTGGTGCAATCGGGGAATAAAAAACGGGAGTAATACAATAAACCCAAGCAGATGCTCAGTAAACACTACGAGGCCGGCAGGAAGCGCATACAATTTTGGGCGGATGAATGTTCCATCTAAACTCCAAAATAACGCCGCAAGAATAATCGCTAAAGCGCCAATAATAAGCGTCGAATTAGCGCGAGTTCCCTTTTTCATGTCCATTTAGGATAGCTAAAGGTTTTTATGTTACGTGACAAGGTTTTAGGGCTTGCCAAGAAGTTCCGTTTTCGCTAGACTACAAACCTGTAAGACATGCGGTAGAACGATCCGCATTCTCCTTACCATGCGGGGGATGGAGCAGTAGCAGCTCGCCGGGCTCATAATCCGGAGGTCGGGGGTGCAAGTCCCCCTCCCCCAAGGGTCACCACATGCGTCACCTTCCATATCCTCGAAAAACTCGAGGCTACTGCAGGTTCTGCATGGATGCCCCTTTCCACAAAAATTCGTGCTCGTCGTCAATTCCTGCGTACCTAATTTTAGTGGGGATATATATTTGTTATACTACAAAACGCCGAATCTGCACGCTTGCAGGTGAGGAGAGGAAAAATAGTTTGAAGGGCGTAGTTTTCATGGTTAGCTGGAAACCAAGCCCGAAAAACTATTTTGACGAGCCGGGGTAGCTCAGTTGGTTAGAGCGGAGGACTCATAAGCCTCAGGTCGTCGGTTCGATCCCGACCCCCGGTACCAGTGAGAATTTTTCAAGCGGTTTGGTGTCGCCTCGCTGTGCGAGGCAAAAACTGCCAAAGAACCTGTTAAAAACATCGGCTCGAACCATATTTCGGGAAAAGAAAATTTTTAAATCATAATTTGGATATTTTATGGGTTTGTTTAAACAAAAAATTGATTTTGACCAATTCCTTGCTGATTTAATTTCATTCCAGCATGATTTTTTGGAAAATAATTTTAATAAATTAGTGGTCTTGGCAGATGAATTTAAAATATTAACGGAAAAAGATAGGGAAGATTTTTTTGATAAAGCGCACGAGTTGATAATTGTTGACATTTTAATGAGTTGTAATCAACACTTTTATAAAAATATATCGAGCGAGGAAGTAGGTAAAATCGTTAGTATTATATATGCCAAGTATTTGACAGAGCATAAAAAAATATCAAAGACTACAGCAGAAAATAAATTAGAAAAAGCCATGAAACTTTTTGAATTGGTTTGTAATGCTGAAGAAACCGCCCAAAAGCGAGAAGAAGCAAATAAAAAGATTAGCTATAAATCTCCTTATAAAATTGATAATGACATTGATAAACAGAAATTTTATCTCTGTGATGGTTTTAGCAATTATTGTGCAGGTGAAGATATAAAATCTGAAAATTGGGAAGGTAAACATTTCGCAGCTTTCAAAATAGCGAAGGGTTTTGTTAAAGGCGATATTATTGCTAATTCGTTGAAACATTACAATGTTATTTTTTAGTATTATTTTTTGATTTGCCGCCAAAGAAAAACTTGAAATTGTCATCGGCGCGGCGAAGCCGCGATTTTGCTGGGCTGGCTCCTCGCCGCCTGCGGCGGCGAAATGCGTTCGAACTATCTTTAGAATACAGCACAAGCGTCCGTCATTGGTTTCGACGTCCATATAAGCAAAGAAGTTGCTTCAATTTTGGGTTGCACGAATGTGCCTCTTTTTCCAAAAATTGTTTCACAATTTCTGGGGCCTCCAGTGAAGATATTGCGCTCAGTTTTTATCTTTTTGTGTTATACTTATTCAATATGGCGCGTGTTATTGCTATTGCAAATCAGAAAGGCGGGGTCGGAAAAACAACTACAGCAATCAACCTTGCGGCGGCTTTGGCTCGTAAGGGTAAGTATGTGCTTGTAGTTGATTTGGATCCTCAGGCAAATGCGACATCAGGCATAGGCATTGATCATCGAAAGCTTGAAAAGGGGATTTACCACAGTTTGGTGACCGACTACAAAATCAGGGATATTATTGCAAAGACAAGTATTGAGGGTCTGCATGTGGCTCCATCGACTATTGATTTAGCTGGAGCTAACATTGATTTAGTTCACATTGATCGCAGGGAATACCGGTTACGCGATGCGCTCGTCGAGGGCCGTCACGATTACGATTATGTACTTATTGACTGCCCGCCGTCTTTAGGGTTGCTGACGCTAAATGGAATCGTCGCCGGACATGAAATTTTAATTCCAGTACAAACCGAATATTATGCACTCGAAGGTTTGGGGCAGCTTTTGGATACAATCAATCTAGTAAAGGAGCGTTTACAGCCGGATATTTCTATTTTAGGCGCAGTAATGACGATGTATGACGAACGGAACCGGTTGTCGCGAAGCGTATTTCAGGAGCTCTATAAATATTTTCCTGATAAAATTTTTCGGACCGTCATTCCACGGAATGTCGCATTAGCTGAAGCGCCAAGCTACGGCAAATCAATTTTTGATTATGACGAACGCGCACAAGGTGCATCAGCTTATCGGCGGCTTGCTGAGGAGATTATGTGGGAGCCGAAACTTGAACCTTTATCTGAAAAAGAAACCGAACGCCCAGCAGAAGAGCCTAAAGAAGTCCCGAACAACAATTCAATCATTAACGTCCCAATACAGACATGACACAGAACGAAAAAGAATTTACTCTGGGTCGAGGACTATCCTCTTTAATTCCATCGAAACATCAGACGGTCGGCATGCCGGGCGAGCAAGTGGTGGAATTACCGGTTGCAGATATCACTCCTAATCCTCATCAGCCGCGTACGGATTTTATTGCGTCAGCGATTGATAATCTTGTGGAGTCTATCCGTGAGCACGGTATTGTACAGCCGCTCATTGTTACTCAGTCAAAAACCGGCTATCAGTTGATTGCGGGAGAACGGCGTTTACGTGCGGCAAAAAAACTTGGACTTACCAAGGTACCCGCGATTATTCGCCGGGCTTCTGAGCAGCAGAAGCTGGAGTTAGCAATAGTAGAAAACGTCCAGCGTTCGGATTTGAACCCGATTGAACGCGCATTGTCATATAAGAAGCTGATTGATGAGTTTCAGTTACGGCAGGAAGATATTGCAAAAAAGGTTGGTCAGAAAAGATCCACCATTTCAAATGCGCTCCGTTTGTTGAATCTCCCTGATGACATCATTACCTACATTCGCGAGGGGAGAATAAGCGAGGGTCACGCAAAGGTGTTGCTCTCTCTTGATAGTGAAGACCTCCAACGACAGATGCTCGAGAAAATTTTACTGCATAAATTATCGGTTCGTGAAACAGAAGCCGCGGTAAAAGGAAAAACGAAGAAGCAGGGGAACCATGTACAAAAAGATCCCCATTTATTTGAGATCGAACAACGTCTGCAGTCCATACTTAACACAAAAGTGTCTATTCAGGGAAAGAAAGCAGGAAAAATTATGATCGATTTCTATTCTCCCGAAGAACTGGATGACCTCACTTCAGTGATTGAGGGTAATGGGAGGTAGCGCCAGAATCGTTTGAGGGTGTATAGTAAAACATATGGGAGCAAAGTCAGTAATTTATTTAGGCATGTTCGTCGGATCATTCGTCGGCGGCTGGGTTCCTACTCTCTGGGGAGCAAGTGCATTAGGAATTGCTAGCGTGATTGGTGGGCTCATCGGTGGTTTTTTAGGAATCTGGGGTGGATTTAAATTAAGTAAAGCCATCGGCGGCTAAATTTTTTGATTTGAATAGCTTTGCCTTTTTTGTTTGAGGACAGTGAAGACAGTCCTTAAAAAGTGTTTTAAGACTGTCTTCTTTTGCCTTTTTAAGACTGTCTTTGTCTGAAGCAAGGGCACTTATGATATACTTAACTTACTGATAATGTAATAAGTTTTATGAAACCAAAAAATGCGCTTCTCACTATTCTTATCATCAGCGTAGCCGGGATCTTGTTTTCCGGATATTTATCCTACGGCGAATTGTTTAATGGCACCTGCAGTGCGACATCGTTTGTCCACTGTGGTTCATGGAGTTTTGCGGATTTGCCCGCGTGCGTCTATGGACTCGTCATGTATACAGCAGTGTTTAGTATCTCACTTTTAGGCTATGCGCGGACGAAGAAATCTCAGTCTCCTTCCAGCCAGCAACAGCAATGAAAGTATTCGTTCGAGTTCAGGCTAACGCCCGCAGTGAAAAAGTAAATCAAATTGACGAAACCCACTTTCGTGTTTCTGTTCATGCGCCTGCGCGAGAAGGGAAGGCTAACGCCGCGGTGATAGAATCGCTCGCCGGGTATTTTTCTGTTGCAAAGTCAAACGTCCGCCTCGTGAGAGGGGAAAAGTATAAAGAAAAAATATTTGAGATTCGGCAATAATTTCAGCGTGCAGAAAAGCTGTTATTTTTTTGCTTGAATCATGCTGACCGCCTGATCAAGTGTGACTGTTTCGACGGTTTGATCTTTCGGCAAAGATGCGTTTGTTTTGCCGTCAGAGACATATGGTCCGTACCGTCCGGAGAATATTTTAATCTCATTTCCGTCAGGATCTTTACCAAGCTCTTTGAGAGCAACTTTGCCGCGTTTACGGGATGCTGATTTCGGTTCAGCCAGAAGTTTTTTGGCTTGCTCGAGCGTAACGGTCGTGGGTGGCATGTCAGGCGGAAGACTGCGCGTTTCTTTCCCCGCTTTTATATATGGGCCGAATTTTCCGTTGGTTGCGATGATGTCTTCGCCGTCGTTTGTTTTTCCGACCGTTCGTGGCAAGGTTAACAGTTTCAGCGCATCCTTAAGTTTGAGCTCAGAAGCGTTCATGCCGGGAAGAAGCGATGCGGTTTTTGGTTTTTCTTTTCCTTCTTTTTCACCAAGCTGCACATAAGTTCCGAATCGTCCCGTTTTCAGATACACAGGTTTCTTTGTTTCAGGGTCAGTGCCTATCGGTTCATCTGGCGCCTGTTCTTCTTTTTCACCATTACCGTTGATGTCAATCGTGTTTTTGCATTCAGGATACCCTGTACACGCCAGGAATTTTCCGAATCGTCCGGTTTTTACCACCATAGGTTTTCCGCATTTGTCGCACACCTCGTCAGTCTTTTCTTCAGTCAGCTCTTTTTTGTCGAGCTCCTTGTCTTTTTTTTCAAGATTTTTGATAAATAGCATATAGAAATCTTTTACGACCGGAACCCATTCTTTTTTGCCTTCGGCGATTTCATCGAGGTCTCCCTCCATGCGGGCGGTAAAATCGTAGTCGACAATTTTCGGGAAGTGCTCGACAAGCACTTTGTTCACCAAACGCGCAATGTCGGTCGGAGCAAGCCGTCGGTTGTCCTTGGTGACGTATCCCCGGTCTACAATGGTTGAGATGGTCGGGGCATACGTCGAAGGCCGGCCGATGCCGCGATCTTCGAGCGCTTTAATCAGTCCGGCTTCACTATAGCGGGCTGGCGGTTCAGTAAAGTGCTGTTTTGGTTTGATCGATTTCATGTCCACCGCATCTTTTTCTTTCACATCAGGAAGCAGAGTTTCTTTCACGGCATCTGGGTAGACTTTATAGAATCCTGCGAATTTCAGAATGGATCCGTTAGCGCGAAAGATGAGTGCGTGTTCTTTGGATGCTACGCCAATTGATGTTGCATCAAACTGGGCGTCGGTCATTTGGCTTGCCACGGCGCGGTTCCAGATGAGTTCGTAGAGTTTGTATTGCTGAGAATCAAGCGCTTTTTGTACGCTTTCCGGAGTATGAGAAACTTCGGTCGGGCGAATTGCTTCGTGGGCTTCTTGCGCGAGCTTGCTTTTCGCGGAATAGAGTCGCGCTTTTTCCGGTAGATAGTCTTTGCCAAATTGTTTGCCGATGAGGTCGCGCGATTCGTTCAAGAATTTTTCAGAGAGATTTACAGAATCGGTACGCATGTAGGTAATAAGACCGACTTGGCCTTCACCGTTCAATTTAATACCTTCATAGAGCTGCTGTGCGAGACGCATGGTCTGGCGCGCTGAGAATCCGAGTTTTCTGTTTGCGTCCTGCTGCAACGTCGAAGTGGTAAATGGTGGATTCGGAGTTCGCTTGATTTGTTTACGTTTGACCTCTCCGATCGTGTAGTCAGTGCCTTCTGCATTTTTTACAACTTCTTTTGCAAGTTTTTCTGAATTAATATCGAACTTTTCAATTTTTTTGCCGTCGCGCGAAAATAACTTTGCGGAAAATTGTTCTTTTTTATCCGTCTCAAAAAGAGATTCAATCGTCCAGTACTCCCGCGGCTTGAATTTTTCGATTTCTTCTTCACGTTCAACAATCAACCGTACGGCCACTGATTGGACGCGTCCGGCCGAAAGTCCACGAGCAACTTTTTCCCAGAGAAAAGGGGAGAGTTTGTATCCAACTAAACGGTCGACGATACGACGGGCTTGTTGGGCGTCGACGAGATGAAGATCTATTTTACGCGGATTCTTGATGGCTTCGTCGATTGCCGTTTTGGTGATTTCGTGGAATACGATTCGCTTGGTCTTGTCCTGCGGCGTTCTTAAAATGGAATGCAAATGCCGGGCAATAGCTTCTCCTTCGCGGTCTTCGTCAGTCGCGTAATAGACTTCATTCGCCTTTTTTGCCTTAGATTTCAATTCAGTAACTGTTTTTTTACTTTTTTCCGGAATGACATATTCAGGCTCAAAATTATGCTCAATATCAACTCCCAGTTTTTTAGCCGGCAAGTCGCGGATATGACCAAACGAAGAAGTGACGATATAGTCCTTACCCAGGAATCGGTTAATGGTTTTTGCCTTTGTTGGCGATTCAACGATAACGAGTTTTGACATTATCTTTTGCTAAACAAGCCTGTCTGTGTACGCGTAACACCCCCTTTAAGTTCGAGTGTGGTGAGTGTTGCGTTGACGACGTGCGCGGGGAGCGCACACCGTGTGCAGAGTTCATCGGCAGTGCAGGGATTTTCTGTAAGTAGTTCAAGAACCATGCGTTCTTCAGCCGATACGTCTGACAATACGTGAGAGTCTGTATGTTTGTCAAATCCGAGGCGCAGTTCAAGGTCTTCTAGGCATATGAGCGGAGTCGCGCCATTGGCTATAAGAAAGTTTGTTCCTTGAGCAAGAGGTGCGTCGATATTTCCCGGAACCGCATAGACATCTTTGCCTAGTTGCAGCATGAAATCCGCAGTAATGAGCGATCCAGAGGTGCGCGTGCCTTCTATTACTATAAGGAGGTCAGAAAGGGCGGCAATGATGCGGTTTCGGGCCGGAAACGTGTATTTTCCGGCTGGAGTCCGACCTGGATATTCCGACACCAGTGCACCCTTTTTTATTATTTCTTGTCCGATACGTTCGTGTGCTTTAGGAGTGATATAATTTATGCCGCTGCCAAGGACCGCGATTGTTGCCCCACCGGATTCGAGCGTGAGTTTGTGCGCGGTAACGTCAATACCGAACGCTAGTCCTGACACAATAACGCATCCCCGTGAAGCGAGGTAGGGCACAAACGTTTCACATACCCGTTTCCCATAGTCTGACATGCGTCGTGCACCGACAATACCAACACTCGGATGCTGTTCTAAAAGGCGCGGGTTTCCCCTTATGTAGAGCTTTGGCGGCGCTTGCGGAAGGCGAGTGAGATCTGACGGGTAGCCCGGTGATTTTTGACTGCATATAAACATAGCCCTATTGTTATTGATAGGGCAGTGATCTCTTGCTACAATACACTAGGCGTTACGAAAGTTCAAGTTGTCCTTTCGTCTTGCTGGGGAGATTCAGTGTTTTCGGCTTCGAGGCGGTAGTGACGGGCCAGTTCGATAACCTGTTCCAGCCTTTTAAACCAGTCGTTACCAAGCTTTGAAACGAGTATACGAATTTGATCTTGGCTGAATGTCCAGGCTTCATTTGTGTTGAGCAACGCAGGAATCATTTTTGGGTTGATTGACGGAGTAAAGGTAACAAAAAGTCGATCTCCTTGTGCGCTTTTTTTCGTTTCAATGCGTGTGATGTCGGTGTCTTGAGCTGCTATGCGGAGTTTCAATAAGGCAAATAAGTTTTTTACTTCCTGGGGCGGCTCGCCATATGGTTCTTTCATGTTGCCGTAGGCTTCGTTGAGCTTAGCTATTTTGGTGAGTCCCGCAATTTTTTGGTACAGTTGAAGTCTTGAGCTCTCTTTTGGGATATAGGTATTTGGGATGCCGATCGAAAGAGGAAGATCAATAAGGATGTCACGGAACTCTCTTTGCTTCTTTCCTGTTTTAATTTCATCAACCGCTTGGGCGAGCAGACGTGAGTAGAGTGCAAGTCCAACTGCAGATATTTTTCCGTGCTGTTCTTTGCCTAAAATATTTCCGACGCCGCGGATTTCTAGATCCCTGAGTGCCAACTGGAAGCCGCTGCCAAGTTCGCGCGCCTCTAAAAGCGACATGAGGCGCTTTTTGGCATTGCCGGTAAGTTTATGGCTGCCGTACAGGAAGTAGGCATAGGCTTGCCGAAGACCGCGTCCGACGCGGCCACGCAACTGGTACAACTGCGCAAGCCCAAACTTAGTGGCGTTTTCCACAATAATAGTGTTGACGTTTGGCAGATCTAACCCGTTTTCGATAATCGTTGAACACACCAGAATGTTGGTTTTGCCATTGTCGAATTCTGACATTACTTTGGATAGCGCCTCTTCATTTAATTGTCCGTGTGCAATGCCGATACGTGCTTCCGGAATGATTTTTTTCAGACGTTTGGCAGCCAGTCCAATGGTCTCGACCTTATTGTAGAGGTAATAGACTTGGCCTTTGCGGGCAAACTCTTTTTTGATAGCTTCTTTCACCAGCATGTCGCTGTAAGGTTCAATAATTGTTTCAATTGGCAAACGGCCTTCGGGGGGCGTCTCAATAAGCGAAATGTCGCGAATACTAGAAAGCGCAATGTTAAGGGTACGCGGGATCGGTGTAGCGGTTAGCGTTAAAACGTGGATTTCTTTGCGGATTTTTTTCAGCTGCTCTTTGTGCTTCACGCCAAAGCGCTGCTCTTCGTCGATGATAACCAGGCCCAATTTTTTGAAACGTACATCGTGCGATAGCAACCGGTGGGTTCCGACAACAATATCGACGTCGCCGATTTGTATATCACGAACAACCTGATCCTGTTCAGCTTTGGTTTCGAACCGCGATAAGATCGCTACCCGGATATTAAAGCCCTTCAACCGTTCTTTGAATGTGTCGTAGTGCTGTTGAGTGAGAATGGTCGTAGGAGTCAGTAGCGCGACTTGATAGCCGTTTATCACCATTTTAAATGCCGCGCGGATTGCTACTTCGGTTTTGCCGAATCCGACGTCACCGCAAATTAGGCGGTCCATCGGTTTGGAGCGTTGGAGGTCGCGCGTTATATCATCAATGGCTTTCTGTTGATCCGCGGTTTCGTTATAGGGGAATGACTCCCGGAGTTTGCGTTCCTCGTCAGTTTCGGTCGTGCAGGTGGGTGCTTCAATAAGTGAACGTTGTGCATACAGGTTTAAAAGGTCTTTTGCGAGAATGCGGGCTTCTTCTTTGATTTTTTGTGTTACGTTTTTCCAGGAGGATCCAGAGAGCCGGTGGATTTTTGGCTGTTCAGTGCCTAAATATTTTGTCAGCTTGTCTGCATTTTCAACCGGGACATAGAGCTTGTCCTGCTCTGCATATTCAAGAAGGAAATATTCGTGGCTCGTTTCATCGATGGTATTCGTTTTCATGCCGGTAAATTTTCCAACACCATGATCGGCGTGCACAACAAAGTCGCCTTCTTCGAGATTTGAGAGGAACGCTTGGTCGAGAATATTCTTTTCTTCTCGGCGCAAGGCCTGCCGCCCGAAGAGCTCTTTATCAGTAATATATAAATCACGCGATAGTTCTATCATGAAGCCGTCCATGAGCTCGGGAGCCGCATCTGGCTTCGTTTTCCATTTAAGTTTGTCGGAGATGAAGTGGGAGAGTTTTTTCTCGCCACTGGTTTCCAGGAAATGAATATTCCAACCCTCTTTTTTCTTTTCGGTGAGCGCTTTAGCCGCACCCGACAAATCGTTTTGGTACAGGGGAGCCGCGTGTACGCCAACCACTTCCGCATTAGTCGTTTTGAACGGATAGATAATCAGTCGCTTAAATCCTTCGCGCGCTTTAAGGTCTTTCCACATGCTGTTTTTGTCGCCTTCGGGATCTTCATATACCAACGTGGGTTTTTCTGGCCATATTGACCAGAAAGAAACCGAGCCTTTCCCTAATCGTGCCGGCGGAATCGCGAGCGTTTTCAGGGAGGTCTTTTTTTTGTTTTTTTCGAGTGTAATAATCGAATCGATTGCATTATCAACAAACTCAATTCGGATAACATGCCCGTCGTGCACTGGATGGATATCGATAATACTTCCGCGTCTCGCGATGGTGCCGGGCATATCCGCTTCTTCTTCAAAGCTGTATCCGTGCTGGATAAGGTGCTGAGAGAGTTCGATTGGGGAACGACGTTCGCCGACCTCTAAATGTTCAACCGTTTTTTCATATGAACTTCGGTCTGGGAATGCGCTGCGTAAAAGTTCTAACGGGACGATCACGGCAATTTTTTTCTTCTCTTGAATTGCCGCATAGAGTTTTGGTTCCGGCGGATCGGTTAACCGGTAGAGGTCTATCGGCAAATCTTTACACCAGTAACCTAAAAGTGTCTCGAATGCGCGTGCCTCTTTCTCATCTCGCGCGACCATGACCGTGTTACCAGGAAGCTGGACAAATAATTGTGCGAGTACAGCAGACTACCCAGATCGGTTTCCGAGCTGAGAGATTTGGACCGTTTCTTCTGTTTTTGCGCGTCCGATAAGTTCTGCGAGCGCCTCTTCAAGAGTCTGTTTTTCCTGCTTTTTCATACATCAATACCTATTGGCTTCTTGACAAAGAAATCATTTTATGATTGGTGTTTTATTCTTAATTTTCATTTTCGTGGTCGGTACATTGCTATTTGCAAGTTTGAGATATGCAATAACCCCTCCTAATTGTATGTTTCACCAAGCGAACGTTAAAAAGTTTTCTTTGAGACGTTCCACTTGTAAATAGCAATGTACTGATCACTCCGCGTTTCCGCCTTTGGCGGGTGTTTCGCTATGCAGAAATCGGATGGTTTTTTCTGTGCCTTCTGATTGAATCATTCGGATAGCGGCAACTGCTTTTGAGATGATCCGAGAGAGCTGTTTCGTTTCATCGGGAGTAAATTTTGACACCACGAATTTTTCTGGATCCATGTGTGCGGTATCTTGTGGTTTGATACCGATTCGCAACCGCCAGAAACCTGAGGTTCCGATCTGTTGGTGGATTGACGCGACGCCGTTGTGGCCGGCTGCGCCTCGGTCGAATTGCAGCTTCATTTCGCCAAACGGTAAGTCCAGTTCATCATGAATTACAAGCAGATGTGTTGGGTCAATATGATAATATGCGATATATTTCTGAACAGCAGTACCGGACTCATTCATGAAGGTCAGCGGTTTCATAAGCCGGAGGTCGCCAATACGTGCGCAGTCTGATGCAAATTTTTGTTCATGTGCGAAGTTTTGCACCCTGGATTCGCGTGCATACGCATCCAGCACGAGGAATCCCATGTTATGACGGGTGTGTTCGTATTCTTTACCCGGATTCCCCAGGCCGATGATGAGTTGCATGTCGTGCATTTCGTTTTGCTATTGAAGTAATGAGAGGCGTTCCTTGGAAAGGGTGTTCTGATCGGATTGCTTTTTGAAAAATATCATTGACTGCTCGCGGAATGAATTTTTGTGTCCCAATGGCATGAAAACGAGGTGGGTCAACGGCAAGTTGCTGCACTAACCAGACGTGTTTTGCAAGTCGTTTTTGAATTTTTCTTATGCGCGCAGGCTCAAGTTCGATGAATCGTTCCCGGTAGACGGCTATCGCGGTATCCAGAATCCGCAGGGCTCCGTGGCCGGTTTTGGCGCTCGCCATAATGATCGGGACAAAATTCATTTGTGGGACCGCTCGACGAAGGCGTTTTGTCTCCTCACGTTGCCCACGAGTTGTCTGGTCTTCGCTGAGGTCCCATTTATTCACGACGATAAATAAGCTTTTGCCGTTGTTCAGCGCATTGTGGGCAAGTTCGATGTCTTGTGCGGGGATGGGGAATTTTCCCGCTTCAGTGATCAGCGCAATTACATCGCATTCCTGCATGGCTTCGCGTGTTACTTCTTGGCTTTCGCGCATAATCTGCTGCTTTGGATTTTTTTGTATGCCAGCTGTGTCCAAAACCTCGATGTGCTTACCTTTTCGATTTAGGACGACCCGCATAGGTTCTCGCGTTGTATGATCGCGTGCATTGACTATCGCCCGCTCTTCCTTTGCAAGGGTATTAAGTAGCGATGATTTGCCGACATTTGTGCGGCCGATAAGTCCCAAACGGAAGGCGCTATCGGCATGTATCGCGGGTGCATCAATGAGCGACTCTACTAAATAATCTAATACGTCTCCAGTGCCGCCTCCATTTATGGAAGAAACCGGGAATACCCGAACGCCTTTGTAGTAAATATGGGCCGCGCCTCTTCGCATATGCGGTTTATCAGCCTTATTTACGATGATGGTAATAGGAACACGCCCCAGCCATTCTTTCACCCAGTTTTTTTCTTGGTCGGTAAGAAAGCGGGAATTGTCGGTCATGAGCAGGATGTGCGACGCTCGCTTGAGTTCACGCGCGATTCGTGTTTGTACGTCGAGGTGGAGCGGATCAGTCCGTTCAATATCGAATCCGCCGGTGTCAATGAGTAAAAATGTTTTCTTGTGCCATTCGACAAGAGTCTCTTTTGCATCCCGGGTTGTATGTGGAGTGCTAGAGGTTAAAGCCGAGGTTCCGCTTACACGGGAAAAAAATGTTGATTTGCCAACATTCGTCCTTCCCAATAGGACGACTCGGGGAATTCCATTTGTGTCTGCTTTCATGGGAGTAACGTTTAGGTAACCGGCCCCCCTTGAGTGTTCTGTTCGGTAAAATCACTTCCAAGGATGATGAGAATATCTACTGGGTTTTCGGGATCGAGTAGTGTTTGGATGGACGGAGGAAGAATGGTTTTTACTGTACCCCCGATTTTTTCCTGCAGTGCTTCAACGCTTTTTGGTTTATTGCCACCAGTAAGATCATAAATGATTGTGGTCAGCTGGGCAGAAGCGTTGCCGATTGTTTCGACATCGTAATCCAGTGATTTCAGGTTATTGGCAGTGGTGCGGGCAAGGCCTTCTGTGCCGGTACCATTATAAACAGCGATCGTCGCGTTTTCACGGGCAATGGCGGATGTTTCAAATATATTCTGGACGGCATACTGGATGGCGGAAAAATCTTCCCACCCGCTCTTAGGTCTCAAGATGTAGGCTCCATCCTGCGTATGATCTGCAACAAGGAGTCCATCAGCACCATTATCTAATACTTTGGTTACAATCTGGTCTTGTGTGACACCGTCGTAGAGTTTCGCGACCTTCATGATTTCCCACAGCTGCATGTCGGTATGCATGTGCGTTGAAAGATCATTTAATACCGCATTTACTTTCGATGGGTTTGCGAGTGTGCCGAATCCAGTAAGCTTATTTTTTATTGCAAGAATTACTTTTTGCTGCCGCTTTGATCGGGCAAAATCTGATCCCTCGCCGTTGGTGCCGTGGCGTGAACGCACGTATTTTAGGGCCGTTTTACCATCCATGGTTTGATCTCCTTCGGTGAAGCGGACGGTTTGGTATCCGTAATCAAGAGTGGGATAAGAATAATCCACAAATGAATTGTCGACATGTACATCAACACCACCCACATCATCAATAATTTTTTCAAATCCCGTGAAATCTAGCCACGCATAGTAATGGATTGGGATACCAAGCGTTCCTTGTACAGTTGCTTCCGCAAGGGATGCACCGGCTGCGTATCCGTCGTTTGCAGTTCCAAACGCGAACGCATTGTTGATTTTACGGTAACCGTAGTTTGGAATGTTCACGAACATATCTCGGGGGATAGAAACTATCGCTACCTCGTTTGTCGCAGGCTTCAAACTTACGACCATCATGGTATCAGTGAGGTATGCGCCTTGATGTCCAGACCCGCCGAATCCCAGCAGAAGAATATTGATACGTCCGTCATCTTCGCCTTTGAGCGGTTTATCCGGAGCAGAGATTAAGCCTTTGATTTGATCAAAAAAGGTTCCGCCATCCTGCTGGGCAAAGATGCGGCTTCCAACTGTGTAGGCTTTGTATCCCAAAACTCCCGCAAATGCAAAAACTGCCAGAATCAACACGATAATCACGCGCCGCCACGGGTGGGCCTTGCGCTTATAAGGCACCTCTTGGCGGTGTTCATCGTTGTGTTGTGTGGGTTCGGGCGTATCGGAAGGAGTCTTCTTTTTCAAGAGGTTCCGGTGCTGCATAGCTGTTTAGTAATTTCCGCATTTAGTATACAATGAATCTACTCCTGTTGTCAACATGGACGGCTGATAACGATCCAAGCTTCATGACCCCCACAGTTATTATTCCCACATACAATGAGCGCGATAACCTCGAACCGTTGGTCAAACGGATTCTTGGCGAGGACGTTGAGCAATTATCGATTATCATTGTTGATGATAACTCCCCAGATGGGACCGGCAAGGTTGCAGATGGTCTCGCAAAAACCTATCCGCAGGTATCGGTGGTTCATCGGACCAAAAAAGAGGGACTAGGAAAGGCGTATGTTGCTGGATTTCGTAAAGCGATGGCAGCGGGTGCTGACCGAATTCTCACCATGGATGGGGATTTTTCGCATGATCCAGCCACCATTCCGGGGCTTATCGAGGCGACGCGCGAGGCGGATCTCGCTATCGGATCCCGTTACACAAAGGGCGGGGGGACAAAAAACTGGCATTTCGCTCGTCGCATGATAAGCCGCATGGGTAATTTTTATGCTCGCAACGTTTTGCGGGTTCCGATTCGGGACATGACCACGGGATTCCGCTGTTATCGAACAAAGGTGCTGCAATTTTTGGATCTCGATAACTTGGCATCAAGCGGATATGTCGTGCTGGTAGAATTGACCTATCGGTGCGCAAAAGCTGGATTTACCATCCGAGAGGTGCCAATTCTTTTTACTGAGCGCAAGAGCGGAGACTCAAAGTTTAGCCTCCGGATTTTCCTTGAGGCGTATAAAAACATACTCCAACTTCGCTGGGGCAAGAACACCAGGAGTAAATAGCCCTTTTCCTGATTGACAAACCCAAAAAAATGCGGTATTTTATGCCAATAAGCCCAAAAAATGGGGGAATTGAAATCTCTTCGGACGATTAGCTCAGCTGGTTAGAGCGCGGCATTCACATTGCCGAGGTCGGAGGTTCGATCCCTCCATCGTCCACCAGGCATTAAAAACATTTCATGGCAGATCCAGAGAAAAAAAAAGAAGAGAGCAACGCAGGCGAGTCGCAGAAACAAATACCGGAATCCATGTGGCCGGACTGGCTGAAAAGTTCGGCATTATTCTTTTTTGAGATATTGAAGATTGTTGTCATTTCGCTGGCCATTATTTTGCCGATTCGGTTTTTTCTTGTGCAGCCGTTTTATGTGCGCGGCGCATCAATGGAGCCGACCTTCCACGATTATCAATATTTACTGATCGACGAAATTTCGTATCGGTTTTCAGATCCGCAGCGTGGAGATATAGTGGTCTTTCATTATCCGGAAGATCCAAGTCAGTTTTTTATTAAACGCGTCATCGGGCTCCCCGGCGAGACCGTAAGCCTTGAGGATGGTGATGTAGTGATCACACCCGCAAGTCCTGCCGCATCAATTGTGCTTCATGAACCGTATTTGTCTGATTCGCTCGAAACAAATTGTCTGAAACAATATAGCTGTACGCTTCCGATGACATTGGGCTCGGATCAATATCTTGTTATGGGCGACAATAGAAACGCCTCTTTCGATTCGAGATATTTTGGACCTGTTACAAAAGAAGGAATCGTCGGGAAGGTATGGCTTCGCGTCTGGCCATTTACTACCTTCCGTCGTTTCGAGACGCAAAGTTATTCATTGTAAGATTTTTGTATGCCGATTAAGAAAAAAACGATAAAATCAACAAAAAAATCAGCTGCGAAAAAACCAGCCACAGAAAAAAGCACTGATGCATCACAGAATAAACCGGCAGTGCCGAAGGGGAGCCTTAAAGACGTTCGTTTGGTGCGCGGTATGAAGGATATATTGCCCGAAGATGAAAAATATTGGCGTCATGTGTTCCGCACTGCAGAAGAGTTAATGCGTGAATCGTATTTTGACCGGCTCGAAACCCCAGTCCTTGAATATACGCCGATTTTTACCCGCGCGGTTGGCGAGAATACCGATATTGTCGAAAAAGAAATGTTTTCGTTTACCGACCGCGGTAGAGACAATGTTTCATTACGTCCCGAAGGAACGGCGGGCGTGGTCCGCGCATATGTTGAGCATGGAATGATCAATCGCCCGCAGCCCGTGAAACTGTGGTATTTTGGGCCTTTTTTCCGCTATGACCGTCCGCAGTCCGGACGACAGCGCCAGTTCTATCAATTCGGTTCTGAGGTTATCGGCGATGGACACCCCGTTATTGATGCACAATTAATTTCTTTGGTCGGCGAATTTTTCAAGCGACTACAGATTCCGGTTACCATTCAGGTGAATAGTATTGGTGACAAAGAGTCCCGAATTGCGTACGGGAAGGCGCTTATGGACTTCTTAAAACCGCACAAACATAAAATTGATAAAGAAATACTGGAACGCTATAAGAAAACGCCACTTCAGCTTTTGGATGTAAAAGATGATGAGCTTCAGTTGCTTCTAGATAACGCACCGCAAATTGTTGACTATCTAACGCCGGAAGCAAACCAGCATTTCGTCAAAGTGCTCGAGCATTTAGACGAACTTGATGTGTCCTATCAACTCAATCCAAAGATTGTGCGCGGATTGGATTATTATTCTCACACGACCTTTGAGGTTATGCCAGAGGGCGGTGATAAAAAGCTTAATGCGCTTGGCGGCGGGGGACGCTACGATAAACTCGTCGAACTGTTTGGTGGCCGCGAAGAAACTGGCGCGTGTGGTTTTGCACTTGGCGTTGAACGTGTAATCGCACAGCTGAAAGCTTTAGACATTCGCATGCCAGACAGAAAACCACCTGAAGTCTTTTTAGCTCAACTTGGCGATAAGGCACGGCAAAAGGCAATTAAAGTATTGCATGAACTTCGGCGGGAGGGATTCCGTGTCGCTGAAACTTTTTCAAAAGAAAGATTAAAATCGCAAATGGAAATCGCAAATCGTTTACACGTCACCTTTACTCTCATTATTGGACAGAAAGAAATGATTGACGATACTATTTTGATTCGTGACATGGAAAATGGTATCCAGGAAGTTGTTGATTCCAAAAAAATTGTCAACGAGCTTAAGAAACGTATTGCAGAAAACCATGGAGAAAAATAACGACTGCATCTTTTGTAAAATCGCACAGCATGAAACGCCAGCGGATGTAGTGTTCGAAAATGATAATTACATAGCGTTTCGCGACATAAAGCCGGAGGCCCCGACTCATGTATTGGTAATTCCAAAGACACATATTGAGAAAATGTCAGATCTCAAAGACGAGCGGGACGAAGAGCTTGTGGGGCTCTGGAAGGCAGTTCTTGAAGTCGTTCATAAGCTTGGTATTAGCGATAATGCAAAGTTAGTTGTGAACAACGGCCGTGCAGCCGGGCAAATCGTGGACCACGTTCATGTCCATGTGCTTTCTCAGGCAAAAACCGAGTAAATCGGGTTAAAAATTCAGAATTGACAGAGTAGAGTAATCTTGTTATATTGTTGTTACACGCATGAGCGTGTATATACATTTGTTAATATTATTTAAGGAGGTGAAATACTTCAGTGATCGTAGCAAAGAAAAAGGAGGGAGAGTCCTCAGAAAGCCTTTTGAGGCGTTTTTCTCGGAAGGTGCAGTCATCGGGTTTGTTGATTCGCACGAAAAAAGGACAGTATCATGTCCGCGAGAAATCGCGTAATCTCCGGCGAGAAGATGCAGTCAAACGATCCCGTATCCGTGAGAAAAACGAATACCTTCGTAAAATAGGCAAACTCGAAGATAAGCCAATCAGAGGCCGAAGATAATCCCCAACGCTAAATGGATATTCTCAAACAAATAGAAGAGGATACAAAAAACGCAATGCGTGCAGGCGAGAAAGTTCGTCTGCAGGTTTTGCGCTCTCTGAAATCCGTACTGAAGAACACGGAAATCGCAAAGCAAGCCGTACTGAACGAATCCGATATCTTGAAGGTGATAGCTTCAGAACTTAAAAAACGAAAAGAATCTATCGAAGCATATATGAAAGCGGAGCGAAAAGAATTAGCAGAACAGGAACAAAAAGAATCGGAAGTTTTGCAGGACTACTTGCCAGAGCAGATGACCGATGAAGAGATTGATACAGTGATAAAAGCCAAAGCAGACACATTGGGTATTACCAATAAAAAAGATTTCGGAAAACTTATGGGTGCAACCATGAAAGAGGTTGGCGCCCGGGCAGACGGCAATAGAGTCAAAGCGCGCGTCGAAGCATTTTTAGAATAAAAATTTCAAGCGTCACATTTTAATCATCGTTAAAGCTTGTCCCCACGATGGCTAACGGCAGAAAAAAACAAAAAGCAATCCGATTAATCGGATTTGGCATCTTCGGACTTTTGGTTTCTGTCCTCGGTTTGGCGCCGTTTGTCGCACACGCGCAATTTACCATTGATTCAAATATTCCGAGTATCTTTGGCATCATGAATGCCACTGATTTAGTGTCGACCATCATTGCTGTGGTGCAATGGATTTTGGCTATCACCGGACTTATTGCCGTTATTGTCATCATGTACGGCGGGTTTGTGTGGATGACTGCCCGAGGCGATGCTGAGAAAGTTCGTAAAGCCAAGAAAATTTTAGTGAACGCAGTAATCGGTCTCGCTGTTATTTTACTTGCGTGGGTGATTGTGTATTTTGTGGCTGATTTTGTAACAAGTTCCACGGGTGGCGGATCAGGTTCGTGCAGTATCGGGAGCTACGTCGATTGTCAAGAGTGTGTCGATGATGGATCAGGTAATGGTGTCTGGCAGGCGAATAATTCAGCGCCGTCATGCCCGAACTTACCCCAGGCACACTATCAGGTCCGCTGGGAAGATCCGAAAGATGGCACCACAGACGTGAAGCTTTGTGCGGCGGTGCAAGCCGGCTTTGACGGACTTTCAAATAACGCACTCGATGCGAATTCAGTGACAAATGATTCAGTTCGCATAACGGATTCTGGTGGCACCAATGTTGCTCTTACCCCAAGATTTGACGTAGCAGCAGATTCAAACGCCTTCGGATACAAACACGATACGGAATGGAAGCCAAATGAAACCTATACTGTAGAAATAAATAACATTACATCGAGTGATAAGGTCCAAAACTCGAGTAACCCCCCGGTTCAAGCTGATAACTACAGCTGGTCATTCACCACCGGGACAGAATCTGACGATGTTCCACCTTACGTAAACGCGTGGTCGCCAACCGGTGCCGCCGTGTGTTTGACCCCGCAAATTCAGGTGCAATTTAACGAACCGATGTATGCTCCTTCAATCAGCAAAGACAACATCACTATCTCTCCGCTGAATCCCGCTGACCTTGAAGTTACAAACGTGTTCATGGATTCCTCGTCAAGCTTTAGCGCAACTTTGAACAAGCCGCTTCTAGGGAACACGACGTACACTATTACGTTAAGTGCTGTCGCGCCAGACGGTTTCCAGGATTCCTGCGGAAATTTGCTTGATTGCGGGAATACCCCCAACCAGTGTGTTCATGATGGAACGGCGACTGGGGACGCAGCAGATAATTTTGTCTGGACGTTTACAACTGACGACACAACAAAAACAGACTGCCGTCCGGAAATCAGTTCAATTACGCATACCGGGTCGTATTCCTCAAACGGCGCTGACGCGATAACGCTGGCTGGAAAGAATTTCGGCATCAATTTTGATACAGTTAATTTTTCAAATAAATATTGGGGCACAACCATTGACGCGAAAGATAATACGGGAGTGAACAGCCGATGTTTCAATACAGATGCATTACCAAATACTGGCGGGGCGAATCCATCGGTTGCATGTATTCAGTCATGGGCCAATACGCAAATTAAGACTATTGTCCCGGCGGGTGGCGGAGCGCTTGGCGAGCTCGGCAGCGGCGCAACCAGAGGCAATGTAACGGTGCGCACCGGCGGCAGCTCGCAGTATGTCAGCGATCCGAACGGTGATTTTGTTGATCAGAATAACCCGCACATTGCCCGGCTGTATCCTACATCAGGCGGTGTCGGACAGTTTGTCACTATTAGCGGTGAGAAATTCACAAATACGCCCGAGGCTGTGTACTTGCGTAAAGGAAATTATGAAGTGCAAGCACAGACGTGCGATCCGTCGGCGTGGCACGATAACCAGATTGTCATTGAAATTCCCGACGACTCCAATTTTAATGTTGGGGATGAGATTTTAGTGCAGGTAGATCTTGATCCCTCAGCTCCAAACGATGGACGCGACAGATCCAATCTTCAAAAGTTTGTGTTAACAAACGATCCTCCATCACCGGGCTTGTGTACGATTACCCCGTCGTGCAATGAAACGGCCGGTCAGACTGTAGCGCTTACCGGAAAATATCTTTCGGGAGTAACGAATGCCTATTATCAAGCGACGCAAGAGCATTCACCGACTATTTATAATGCAGCTTCAGTTACGAATGTAACAGACACAACCGTTGATGCGACTTCTTCGAATACACTGCCGAATGACACCTTTATGTTGTCGGTTGATGCGCTCGGAAATGTCAGTAACGCGTTGCGGTATCAGGTGCCATGTGCGGCAGGACCAGAAGTCGTGTTTCAAAACAGCTGCAATCTTTCGGCAGTTCCGCCTGTAACTCCAAGTCCAAATCCGTATTCAGATACGCAAGATGTCTGTGTGAATCTTGCTTCTATTGGCGTGCATTATAGCGAAGCGATGGAGTTAGCTGATATTCAGCAAAGCAGTGTATCCTTGAACCAATGTACAGGTGATAAAACCGGGTGCACTACGCGTATCGGGCCGACTACTTCGAATATCACGGATAACAAGGATGCGAGTTACAGCCAATGGGGAGGAGATCTAGATGCAGATACGTGGTACCAATTTGTGGTGCCGGGTTCAGCACGGAGCGTTGCGACTGGCGCTCGAATCGGCGATGATGTTGTGTGGTATTTCAAGACACGGGCAGATGCGACGCCCTGTGAGGCCGACCAGCTCGCAATCAGCGCAACTGATGCTGATGGAGCTGCTCCGTTGTATGTTGATGCGACCTCTACAACTGATCATCCGAATACTATTCAGTATCAAGGTAATACGTATACGAACAGTTGTCAGCAAGTAACCAGTACAGGAGATTACACGTGGGATGTAAGTGATACAACAATAGCAGATTGTACTGGAGGTAACTGCGGCACGCCTTCGAACCCTAATAATCCTACCAACCAGCAATTAGTTGATACAAAACAAAAAGATGGCACCACGATTATCAGCGCAGTAACCGGTACGCTATCCGCAACTCGCCAACTTCGTGTTCACCTGAATTATTGTCAAAAAAACAGCGACTGCACAAAAACCATCGATATCGACGGAACTCCAACCAATTGTATTTCAACCTGTAATCTTGCGGAACAACGCTGCGAGCCGAATACGATTTCTTTGAATCCGGCAAATGGCCCAGAGTCGACTATTACAACACTCCGCGGATGTTACTATGGACCAACGCAAGGAAAAGTTTGGTTCGACAACACACAGGCGTCATATGTGTGCGGTCCGGCGACATGGAATCCAGATGGCACTGAAATCAAGGTTGCAGTCCCGTCAGGCTTTTCGATTGGTGACATTCCACAAGTGACTGTTGAAACAACAACACCTCTTACGAGTAACGCGTTGCCGTTTACCGTGAACGGATTATGCTCGAATGGTCAGCCTCTTCCGTCAACCGGAGTACCGCCGGGACTTTGTTCGATTTCTCCTCCATCAAATATTGAAGGCGAATCAGAAACCCTTCGTGGCGTTGGGTTGCCCGACGGAACAGGAGGCAATGATTCAATCCAGTTTACTGGAGTGCCTCCACTACAGTCGGGTATCACCTGGACGTCAGATCTCGAAGCCACGACTACAGTACCGTCTTTAGCGCAAACCGGCGACGTGATCGTGAATTCAACCGGAACGGATGGAAACGTATGTCCATCAAATCCGGTGCAGTTTACCGTAACCTGTAATTCCAACAATCAATGCGGAACCGGTTGGTGTCAAAATCACGAATGTGTATCAAGCGGGCTGTGCGCAGTGAGTGCGATCGGAGCAGCCTGTAAGATTGATGATGTTGCCTTTGATCCGGATCCATATTGTAACGAAGGCGATACAGATCCGTTCTCGATAAACGGAAAAGAATATCGATGCATGTCTGATACCGGATCTAGCGGCGTAACACCGGTAAAGATAGAAAATCCGCAGGGATCGCTTTGTGTGTTCTGCTGCGATCCCGATCAAGATGGCGATCCGACTACAACGGACCCGCAGACGTTCGTTGATACGGCAACTGGCGCAAATCTAACTTGCGTAAAGGTGCCGCCCGGAGCCGGAACCTGTTCAAGCAGCGCAACCGGCACTGGCCGCGGACTTTTCTGCGGATGTACGTCTGATGCGCAATGCGGAACCGGAAACGGCTGTTCATCGCAAAACGATCCGACCGGCCAACGTTGTTGCCGTCCCCGACCGGGAAGCCCGACGTTGGTGACCACAGATCCAATCCAGTGTTTGAATTCAGCAATAGTGCTTGAGTGGCAAACACCGATGAACAAAGCCAGCATCAATTCAACGACGGTGCAGTTTGCTCAACTATCACCACTTCCTCAGGAGACAATAAGCGGCTCGTATACCGTAAACGGCTCACAGCTGATATTCCAGCCTGATGTACCACTTACACCTGATGCGCTTGTAGGAATAACCATATCCACCGGAGTGAAAGATTTCTATGGAATTTCACCTGAGGCAAATTCCGGATTTACGATCAATGTCGCTTCTGACGCGCAGATTTGCAAAATCAGCAGTGTAAAATTTGACTGGAGCACGGCGGTGCAAACCAACATGAACCCCCCAGGGCTCTTTACCTGCGCCCAGCCCGGCGGCTGTGTTGGTGATATAGATACGGTACCGCCAAATACCAATGGTAATCAAAATGATTACTATGCAACGGCAGTCGATCAATTTGGAAATCCGCTCGGTGGACCGATTACTTATCATTGGGACGAGCAGGACTCCTCTGACGTTTTCCAAATTGATGCAAGTTGCCCGAATGATACGGTCGCGCCATTTGCATGCGCGATCACTTCCCGTCCGAGAAACGGAACCGGATCAGTCAAAGTAACGGCATCTGATTCAGATTCAAATGACGCCTTTGATTACGGGTCAAAATCAGCCACCGCGGACATCACTACGTTCCTATGCGAACGCCCGTGGCCGGATCCGTACACAAATCTATTCCCGTATCAAGATTCGAGCTATAATGCTTCTCAGTCTCCGCCATGGGATTTCCATTTTTCGATGGCTTACTGCCGATCAGACGGGGATTTGCCAGATTTACATATTGGCCCCATCCAAGGGGGGATTCAGGCTCCGTTGGTTGATAGTCGAAATGTTACGCCGAATAACGGTGTCGATGAATTGCTCCGCCAGTATGCCTTCTTTGTTACAGACGACACAGGAAACCGCGTTGGCTCTGATGCGATTGGTATTCGTGTTATGGAAAATGAGTTGAATTTGCCGCCAGATTTGTGGTATAAGCGCGTGGTCGGTGAAGATCCGCATGGGCAGTCGACAACCGTGGATGGATTCCCGGCGATGCGTGTCGGCCGAAGCACCTATATTGCCATGACGAATATTGATGGGGCAGTGATGTATCCGAATATGTTTATTATGTCGTATTCTGATAACGCCACATCAAAGACGGTTGAAATCTATAATCAACTGTTGAAAAACATTCAATTTAATACAAATAGCGCTCAAGAAGACCTTGCGTCAATTCGCAATGATGTGAAGCGTGTACAGGATTTAAATCGCATCGGGCTCGCACTTTCTGATTACAAGAAACTTAATGGCAATTATCCCGACATGGTGTCCGGAAGCTATATAGGGGGCTTCACCACTAGCGTCTGGCCATCGTGGCTTGATACGTTTGCAAAGAACATCAAGATGACGCCGCCCAAGGATCCCCAGAACTTTATTGCCATGTGTCCGCTTGCATACCGATCAGTCGATATTGCGCGGGGCGTCTTTTCAGACCAAAATCCAAGTGGCGTCGCCCTTGATGGAAGTGGTAATTTGTATATTGCCAATTGGGGCGGAACCACGAGGACGTTAAAGAAATGTAATGCGCAAGTGCAGGGATGCACGGATGTCTATACCTACAATCCGGTTCAGGATCATCCAACTGGTGTAGCCATAGATAAAAGTAATGGAGACGTGCTTGTGGCTGTTGCGGGTCAATCAGGAAGAGTGGATCGCTTTGATCCAAACAACTTTACCGCGCCTAAAGCTTCATATCCGATTTCAAATGTTACATTTGTAGATACAGATAGTGACGGAAATCTCTATGTAACACGCATAAATGAGGATAATGGAATCTACAAATATACGCCTGACGGGACCGGACCTGTTGCTTCGCGCGATGATGATACTGCGGGGTCGTGTGCAGACAATGTGAGCCCGTGTCCGCAGCAGATATATGTTGATGATGCGGCCGGCGAAATTTATGCTGCCGATGAGAATACCGGACAAGTAAAAGTGTATAATATGGATTTGACTTCGACCTTGCGTACGTTCGACGGCCTAACAAGCCCGGTCGGCTTGAGCAAGATCGGAGATAAAATATTTGTTACCGAGCACTTTGTATCTCAACGTATTGTCGAGCTTGATAAAGATTTGACAACCATCCGCAATGTAGCCTCTAATGCGACAATTCAGCATCCATACGGTATTGTAGCAACGCAAAATGGATTTATTTTCGCAAACTACGCCGCACATAGCGTGGATACCTATGAATATAATTCCAGCTCTGCAACAACCTGCTGGGATGATAATGCTCGTACCTTTGATGCATCAAGTGGAAGTCGTCTCTATTCATATTCTTATAACAGCAATGAGCCGATATTGTATACGAATTTAGAATACTTAGGCCCAGGCACATGGCGGAATATTCCACAGGACACGGATGCGTGCACAACATTTGGGAATGGCAACACATGTCCAACCTTTAATTATCAGTGGGGGTCAGGTGCCTTTGAAACGTGGATGCAGACCTATCAGTTGAGTGGCGCGCCCGATACCGTACCGCCAACCATTAATGCTTTCACTGTTTCGTCGCCTATTACTGGATCGGTCACGCTGACGGTAGATGCAAGCGACACCGGAGGGTCAGGAATCGGCTACGCGCAATTCTATATTAACGATCAGTTGAAATATACAACGCCAGACTCCAATTTGACTTGGACATTCAATCCCTCGAGCTATCTTGATGGCAGCTACACCTTTAAGGTTCGTGTTTACGATAATGCGGGAAACGCCGCAGAAAGCCCAGACCAGACGGCGCAAATAGCAAAAGCTGTAACCGATCAAAATGCGCCAGTACTTTCTGGATTGACATTTACTCCGGTCAGTGCTGGTAATACGGTCCAAGGTACTATTAATTTGACCGTGACCGCCACTGACAACCAGTCGAACGATAGCGGTATTGCTCGAGTTGAATATTATCTTGGCACTACTTTCATCGGGAGCTGTGTAGCTGGAGATCCGTGTGAAGCGGCTAACTATCAGGTTTCTTGGGATACCACAACCCGTGATGACGGTACTTACCCGATGTATGCCGTTGCATACGATAATGCCGGCAATACCGCATTTATAAAGAGCGATATTGATTTAAAGAACGGAGTCGACACCCAGGCACCGTCGGTATTTATCACAAATCCAACCGGCGGAACGGTTTCTGGTATTGTGCAGGTTTCGGCGCAGGCTGCAGACAATCAGGGCGTAGCCAGCGTACAATTTGAACTCTCCTTAGACGCGGGGGTGACTTGGTATCTCTGGCCGGCCAGTCCCTCATTCCCGAACCCGGATTCAACCGCACCGTATTCTTGGTCATGGGATACCCATTATGTGGCAACCACTGTTCCAATTACGAATGGCGCCACGGTTCAAATGCGAGTAACCGCAACAGATGTAAATGGGCTTACGAATTCCACCACAAAAGATGTCGTCGTGAATAATACCGGTGTTTCTGCTCCCAGCGCTTGGTTCATTGAGCCAACGGATGGTCAGTTTTATCAGCCAGGCTTCTTTAAGGTATTTGCCACAGATAATAAAGGCATTGCTAGCGTGGATGTGTATGCGTATCCGTGCGGTAACTTTTCGTGTGAATCAGATAAATTCTTGGTCGGTTCTCAGTCAGTCGGAAATCCGTATCAGGTGAGCTGGAATCCGCCGATCGGGCAAGTCAATCCGCAAACAGGCCAGGTGACGACAAAAATTCAGGATTGGGATGGCGTATATGGGTTGCGGGCAATCGCCCATAATAATGACGGCCTCACTTCTGACCCCAATACACCAGGAGCATCAATTATAGTTACTATCGATAAAACGCCGCCTGTAATCACAGATTTTGCCCCGCCAGACAACACAACCGTTTCAGGAACAGTTGATTTCACAGTTAATGCAACAGACTTGCATGGCATCAAGCAAAGTGGCGTTTATGTATGGTCTGGGGGGGCTGCTGGGCATTATGTTGGGTCAGATTGTATACCAGGCGCACCGGTGAGTCCTTATACATGTAGCGTGCAGTGGAATACACTATTAAATCCAAAAGTTGATGATGGCTCGTATTGGTTCATCGGGTATGCTATTGATGTGGCTGGCAATGTGGGGAGCTTGGCGCACCAAAATATGAATGTAGAAAATAACTCTGGTCCGATACCTGGTCCAGATGTAACCCCACCTAGCGATCCAAGCATTAATTTCAATCCGCCGTTAACAAACAATTGGGCAAAAGGGACAGAAACAATAACCGCGTCTTCAATCGATGCAGAATCTGGCATTCAATATGTTGATATCCTTATTGACGGAGTATTGCAGGACGATAACGCAGACGGTCACACTTGTACAAGTTCGCCGTGCAACTGGACGTGGGATACCACGACAGCAGCAATTGGTCAGCATACGATTTCAGCTGGCGCGATTGATAATGCGGGGAACGTTTCAAATACAATCACGTTACCTGTTGGTGTTGATAATGTTGTTCCGATGATTTTTCTACAAGCCCCAGTAGACAATGTTTATGTAGCTGGCACCATCACCGTGCTTGCGCCAGTGACTGATGGAGCATCGCCTCCGGCAAGCGGTATCGCAAGTGGTGAGTTTTATCTTGATGATCCAAATAATGCGGCAAACCTCATTGGTCAAGACCTCGCCGCTCCGTTTAGCAGTATTTCCTGGGATACCACAAAAGTCGTGGATGGCGATTATCAGTTATATGGAGTTGTGCTTGACGCTGCCGGCAATCGCAGCGTCACCCCTCCGCGAACCATCCATATTTATAACGCAGATCCAAGTCTTATTTGCGGAAAGCTGTTGTGCGGTGGGGCAGCAACAAGTTGTTGTTCGAATAATGCCTGCTATGATCCGGCGGTCTCGCAATGCTGCAATGGCAGTGTTATACCACAAGGTCAAGTTTGTAATATTGCTGCCCCAAAATAACAACTAGCATAAAGTAAAAGAACATGAGTATGGATCGAGGAAGAATAAAAATTTCGTATATCATAGAATTGTTCGGTCTCGCAATTATTATCGCGGTGCTTATTTTTGCCCTGCAATCGAGAAGCGCGAGCAACACACATACCACAAATTCGCAGCAAACCCAGGATACAAACTCTCCCTCAATCGACGTTATCTCCAACGCAACTAGCGGTCCAGCCGATGATGACCAGGACGGTTTATCAAATAGTGAAGAGGCGAGCCTCGGCACAGACCCAAAATCGTCCGATAGTGACAATGACGGGTTAAGCGATTATGATGAAGTGAAGGTATACAAAAGCGATCCGATCAAATCAGATACGGACGGTGATGGCATCATTGACGTGGTAGAGTACAGAACGGTTACAGCCCGACAGACAGCACAAAGCTGTTAGACTTGAATAGAGCGATGCAACAATATAATCAGTAGGTCATATGTTCGAGCAAAAGCCAAAAGAACCACACAAACTTGACGTCACCGCGCTTGACGAAGATCCAAAAGATCAAAAGCCGAAAAAAGAGGTAAAGTTTACTGTGCATGCAATGCCGAAGAAATTTCATGCAGGGCACACAGGCTCATCCTCGTCAAAACCGGGGAACTTTGAACAACCGCAAAAAAGCAAATCATTGGTAAGCAAGACAGTGCTCATTGTGGTCGGCGTAGTTGTGGTTATCGGGATCGGGGTGATCGGATTCCTTTTATATAAGAAAAATAGCGGAAACGCAGACAATGTTGCAAACGGGAATACCAATACAGAGGCGAATGTGAATACGGATGTCATGATTAATTTCAATAACAATAGCAACGCGAACACAAATTCGAATGTTAACATTCAAGGAAACACGAATAGCGGTTCGAATACTCATACCGCTACAAACACCAGTGTTAACACAAGTACAAACTCTTCATCGGCTGGCCAGACTTTAAGCAGTATGGCTAGTTCACAAGATGTAGATAATGACGGACTCACTGACGTCGAGGAAACGGATTATGGTACAGAAAAAACCGAAGCTGATACTGACGGAGATACTTATAGCGATGGAGTCGAAGTTGGTTTTGGGTTTAGTCCGCTTGATAAGGGTAAGCTCGATGCATCGCCGAAGATCGGCGTTTACACCAACCCAACCTATGGATTTTCTTTCCTGTATCCAAACGATTGGCTGATAGATAAACGGGGGGTTGACGGCAAGGGCGTTCTGATGATATCTCCCGACAACGAAGAGTATATTGAAGTAACCATTCAAGATAATGTAGCGAGAAAGACAGCAGAAGAATGGTATAAGGAGAATGCCTCAACAAATACGTCTTTTTCATCACTCGCAACGGTTACGAACTGGCTGAATAATGCCACGGGAGTTATAAGTACAGACGGGTTCAGCACGTACTTCTCTTCAGGGAATTATATTTATAGTTTTTATTATTCAACCGGTCGGCATACCGAGCTGGATTATAAAACAACGTACAATATGATTGTAAGGAGTGTGAGCTTCACCACTCCTTCGGTAATCTCGAATTTGAATGCCAGCACAAATACCAGTACGAACAGCAGCTCGAACACCAACACCAATACCAATACCAATACCAATACCAATATCGACAATACAAACGATTTGTTCAACGTGAATCTCAGCGCCAACACCAACACTAATACAAACTAATCGGCGATAAACGTGATACACGCCGAATTTTTATTTGACACAGCACTTCACAACCGTTCGCTTGAACGACAAGCTAGGAGTATTTTGCAGAAAGCTTCACGTCTTGCTCGAGTGAAGAACACAGATATCGATGTGACGATTACCAACGATGCGCGCATGAAAAAATTAAACAACGCATACCGGGGGAAGCGCACGTCCACCGACGTCTTGTCATTCGCCATGCGTGAGAGTAAACCGTTTCCTCGAATACGATGTTCGCGTGAGCATCTCGGAGATATTTTTATCAATGTAAACGAGATAAAACGGCGTGCAAAAAAACTCCGAGTATCCCAGAAAGACATCTTTTTGTTTTTGCTGGTGCACGGTTTTTTGCATCTTGCGGGATTCGACCACATGAAAACCGGTGAAGAACGGCGCATGCGAGCGTTAGAGCATACGATATGTGAGGGGAGGGTATTTTACGACCACCCATGACCATCATTAATTTTCGAAGTTTCAAAAATAGCGTCATCTATGCAGCCCGTGGTTTGAGGTACGTTTTCCGCCATGAGCAGAATTTTCGACTCCAACTCCTTATCGCCATCGCCGTGCTGGCGCTCGCTTATGTATTTGATATTTCTGAGCGCGATCTTTTGCTGATTGTTATGCTGATCGCTGGAGTGATGATTCTGGAGCTTATCAACACCGTACTGGAGTATTTTTTGAATGTCATCGAACCAAAAATCTATGTTCAGGCCCAGATAATAAAGGATATTATGGCCGGAGCGGTGCTTTTGATGAGTCTGGCCGCCGCCGTTTTAGGCATCTTGATTTTTTATCCCTATATTCTCTAGGATTCGTTGCAAATCGAGGCTTTGTATACTATACTTAGAGCAAGTTACATCCCTATGGCAAAAGACAATATTATTACAGGTCTAGATATTGGATCTACCAGCATCCGCGTGGCTGTTGGCAGTCTCGGAGATGATCAGCAGGGTCTGCAGATCATTGGCATTTCTGAACATTCGGCTGAAGGGATTTCAAAAGGGGTCGTGACTTCAATAGAGGACGCGGTATCGAGCGTTTCCTCGGCTTTAGTCGCAGCTGAGCGTATGACTGGTATTCCCATCGAGCATGCCTATGTCGGTATGAACGGCGGAACCTTAACCAGCCAAGAGGGTCATGGGGTTGTTGCGGTTGCAAAAGCAAACGGAGAGATCCAAGAAGAGGACGTAGAGCGAGTGATCGATGCTGCACAGGCGGTTTCGGCTCCCCCAAATAATGAAATTCTGCACGTGATCCCAAGATCATTCACCGTCGACAATCAGGCGGGCATAAAAGATCCTATTGGTATGTCAGGTATCCGTTTAGAGGTTGATGCGCAGATTATTTTGGCGCTTTCAAGCCAGGTAAAGAACATCCAGAAGGTAATTTACCGAACCGGTATTGATATCGATGACATTGTGCTTGGCATTCTGGCTTCCAGTGAGGCTATTTTGGGCAAGCGCGAGAAAGAGCTTGGTGTGTGTTTGGTAAACATCGGCTCCAACACCACAAGCCTCATGGTTTTTGAAGAAGGAGATGTCTTGCATACCGCGATTTTGCCTGTCGGCGCAGGATATGTGACAAACGATATTGCGATCGGACTCCGGACATCTATAGATATTGCAGAAAAGATTAAACTTGAGCATGGTACGGCGGTTCCAAAAGACGTAAATAAACACGAAGAAATTGATTTAGCAGATTACAGCCCGAATGAATCCGGCATGGTTTCAAAAAAGCACGTTGCAGAGATTATCGAGGCGCGTCTTGAGGAATTATATAAAATGATAGATAAAGAATTGGTTGCCTGTGATCGCGCTGGTTTACTGCCGGCAGGAGTTGTTTTCACCGGCGGTGGAGCGAAGCTCCCCGGCGTTGTTGAAGTTGCAAAGCAAGTGCTGAAGCTTCCGGCATCTGTTGGCACGCCAAAAGAAAAGCTGGTAACCGCAATAGATCGGTCACGCGACCCTATTTTTGCCACCGCGCTAGGGCTTGTTTCTTGGGGTGCGGTGCTTGCTCAGGAAGATGCCGCCGGCGACTCTCGACTGAAATCCGTCGGTCAGGCAGGAAAAAAAGTAAAATCATGGTTTAAGTCATTACTCCCCTAATTTTATGGCCAAACGACAGGACATCCTAGAAATAAAACCAGACATAGAAACGTTTGCAAAGATTAAGGTGATTGGAGCCGGTGGATCAGGTGGTGCGGCAATCGACCGTATGATTGATGAACGCATCCGCGGCGTTGAGTTTGTGGCCATAAATACCGATGCTCAAGCTTTGCATCACTCTAAGGCAACGACCAAAATTCATATTGGAAAAACAACGACCCGAGGCTTGGGTGCTGGAATGGATCCGGAAATTGGCAAAAAGGCCGCAGAAGAAGATCAAGAAGAAATTCACGAACTGTTGAAGGGTGCTGATATGGTATTTGTCACTTGCGGATTTGGTGGAGGCACGGGAACCGGCGCTGCTCCGATTATAGCTCAGATCGCGAAAGATGTGGGGGCATTGACGGTTGCTGTTGTAACGAAGCCGTTTACTTTTGAAGGCGCCCAGCGTCGGCAGATTGCCGAACAGGGATTGTCAGAACTGCAAGACAATGTCGATACCTTGATAACCATTCCAAACGACCGTATTTTACAGATTATCGATAAGAAGACCTCATTGATAGAAGCTTTTAAGACCGTTGATGAGGTGCTACGCCAAGGTGTGCAGGGGATTTCAAATCTTATCACGATTCCGGGTCTTATTAACGTCGACTTTGCTGATGTAAAGGCTATTATGGAAAATGCCGGGTCCGCACTTATGGGAATTGGCGGTGCAACTGGCGAAAACCGGGCAGTCGAAGCGGCCAAAAAGGCCATCGATTCTCCGCTACTCGAGCTTTCTATCGATGGCGCCCGCGGCATTCTCTTTACTATTACCGGCGGAAATTCACTCTCTATGTATGAGGTGAACGAGGCAGCCCGGGTCATCACTTCATCGGCTGATCAAAATGCAAAAGTCATTTTTGGCGCCAACATTGATCCAGACATCAAAGACGAAGTCCATATTACAGTGATTGCGACTGGATTTTCAGGTACCGGAGAGAAGCGTAAGTCAGCAAAGAAAATTGTTCCTGATTTTCAAGGACGATCCAGCATGTTTAATAGGGAATCCCGCCCAACGGAGCCAGAACGTCCGGTAGAGCGGCCAAAACCAGAAATGCCGAAGCCCAGCTATACGCCTCCGACGACGACCCGTCCGCAAACGCCACCAGCGACGCCAAAACAAGACGAACCAAAACCCCCAGAAGAAGACTTGGAAATTCCGGCGTTCATCAGAAAAAAAATGATGTAGGGAGGCTCGTTAAAGTTTCCCCATGCAGGGAGAAGTTGTGGATAAAAAGTTTTTTGCGACGCCAAAAAAATCAAAAAAGTTGCTAGAAAAAATACCCTTTGCCTAACATTAGGCCAGTTTCGGACCCCAATTGACCATATCAATATTTTGTAGTATACTACTAGGTAGGAATACAATATATTGTACCTAAAACAAAAACACACAACATCACTCTGTTTCCGGGCTAGCAGTTTCTCGCGTATTTGCCATCGTTCCTGCTTTAAGTATGTGTCCACGGATGAGTATTCATCCATGTGGTATGTCGCGATCTCAAAATTACACGATTTTATATCAAATTCATGCGTTGTCTCGCCTGCAACTACCCTGATACCAAAGTAACCGATTCGCGGCCCGCTGGTGATGGTTTTGCCATAAGACGCCGACGGATGTGCCAGAAATGTGGCTTCCGCTTCTCGACCTACGAAGAGCATGAAATTCTGAATTTGTCCGTCGTGAAGCGCAATGGCGCAAAAGAGCCATACGCGCGCGAAAAGCTTGAGTCAGGAATCAGGAAATCTTTCCAGAAACGTCCGATCACCGAAGAAAATTTTCGTATGCTCATTTCTCATATCGAGCGAGATATCGAGCTTCTGGGAACTCCGGAGGTGACGAGTTCTGACATAGGCGAGATTGTCATGAAACATCTTAAAGACACAGACGATGTTGTCTATATCAGATTTGCGTCAGTGTACCGGAGCTTTACTGACGCGGAAAGTTTCAGAAAAGAGCTGAAGTCGCTTAGTCCCCAGCTCAAAAAACGGCGTACGCGAACAACAAAGGCAAAAAAGAACATGCCCCGAAGAAAAAATCTAAAATACAAAAGAACAAAATAACATTTTATTCGCCCCCTAACCCCATATCGTTATGGCCACCCCCTTCCCACACCGCAATTCACCAGATGTTACTACAAAAGAGCACGATACGAAGTCCACGGAAGTTTCTGATACAAGGGAGCACCAGATGTTGGCATATGAAATTCAAGAGGGTGACCGTCTTCCGGTTACACAGGGGGACGGGAAAGGGCTAGAGATAAAAAGAAAGTTTACTCAAGCCGGGGTTAATCCATTGGACGAGGTCGAATATGATTTACGAACGTCATCGGTCAGAAACACTGATGGCTCTGTCCGCTATGAGCTTGAAGATGTAGAAGTGCCCAAAGACTGGTCGCAGGTTGCAACCGATATTTTGGCACAGAAGTATTTCCGCAAAGCCGGTGTTCCACAGGTGAACGAGGATGGTAGCCCAAAACTTGATGATGACGGAAACCCTGTTTTCGGCCGAGAAAGATCCATTCGACAGGTAGTAACTCGATTGGCGCGCTGCTGGCGAGACTGGGGAGAAAAATATGGCTACTTCGCAAGCACTGATGATGCGCAAGCCTACGAAGATGAAATTAAATATATGCTGGTGCATCAGATGGCTGCGCCGAATTCTCCACAATGGTTTAATACCGGGCTTGCCACCATGTACGGTATCACCGGCCACGCACAGGGACATTCCTATGTAGATCCAGACACCGGAGAGTTTAAGATGTCAGAAGATGCGTATACGCACCCGCAGCCGCATGCCTGCTTTATTCAATATCTACGCGACGACCTTGTGAATCCAGGCGGCATTTTTGATCTGGTTACCCGCGAGGCGCGCATTTTTAAATATGGATCCGGCAGCGGAAGCAATTTTTCAAACCTGCGTGGCAAGGGCGAAAAACTTTCAGGCGGCGGACAATCATCCGGGCTCATCTCATTTCTCAAAATTTTTGACGCCGCGGCTGGCGCGATCAAGTCCGGCGGAACCACTCGCAGAGCCGCAAAGATGGTTATCGTAAACATCGATCACCCTGAAATTGAAGACTTCATTACCTGGAAAGTCCGCGAAGAACAAAAAGTTGCGTCTATGGTCGCAGGCAGCCGTATGGCGGCACGGTATCTAAATGAATTGATGATCAGTGCAAAAGAGCAGCATACAACCGACTACCACGAGAACGCAGCAGTGAAAAAATCAGTGCGTGACGCACTCGCACATGGTGTACCGCTTAACTACATCGAACGTGTGCTCTCATTAGTTGATCAGGGCGAGACTTCAGTTCATTTTGATGTGTATAACACTGAGTTCGAAGGCGATGCCTACCAGACCGTATCTGGACAAAATTCAAACAACACGGTTCGCGTAACCGATAAGTTTATGCGTGCGGTAGAAAATGACGAAGAATGGAATCTCATTAACCGCACTGACGGCAAAGTGGCAAAAACGGTTCGCGCGAAAAAACTCTGGCAGGATGTCGCATATTCTGCATGGTCATCCGCTGATCCGGGGATTCAGTTTGATACGACTATAAATGATTGGCATACCTGCCCGGCAGACGGACGCATCAACGGGTCCAACCCGTGCTCTGAATATATGTTTTTAGACGACACAGCTTGCAACCTAGCTTCGCTTAATCTTGCCAAGTACATGCGCGAAGATGGGTCTATCGATATTGAAGCATACCGTTACGCGATTCGCTTGTGGACGGTGACGCTCGAAATTTCGGTCCTTATGGCGCAGTTCCCCTCGTCTGAAATCGCCAAACGCAGTTACCTGTATCGCACGCTTGGTTTGGGCTTTGCCAACCTGGGAACTGTCCTTATGATGAATGGTATTCCATACGACTCAAAAGAAGCCTTGGCCTGGGCGGGTTCGCTGTCGGCGATTATGACCGGTGACGCCTATGCGACTTCTGCTGAAATGGCTCGAGCACTAGGAACATTTGCCCGGTTTGATGCAAATCGCGACCATATGCTTCGCGTGATACGAAATCATCGCCGCGCTGCTTATCATGCACCGGAATCCGAATATGAACAGCTGTCGGTTACTCCGATAGGGATAGACGAAAATAATGCTCCTGCCGCGTTGGTTGAGGAAGCCCGTAATTCCTGGGATGAGGCGCTAGCAGCAGGAGAACAGTACGGCTACCGCAATGCGCAGGTGACGGTGATTGCGCCGACCGGCACCATCGGTCTGGTGATGGACTGCGATACCATGGGTATTGAGCCAGACTTTGCTATGGTGAAATTCAAAAAGCTTGCCGGTGGAGGATACTTTAAGATAGTGAATCAGTCTGTGGCTCCAGCCTTAGCAAAACTCGGCTACACCAAAGACCAGATTAAAGATATTGAATATTACATAAAAGGACGCGGGACATTGGTCGGTTGCCCGCATGTGAATCCGGACTCGCTCAAAGTGAAGGGATTCAATCAAGAGGATTTGAATAAAGTTGAGGCTATGCTGCCGACCGCGTTTGATATTTCCTTCGCGTTTTCTGCGTTCAATCTAGGCGAGACTACGCTCAAGCGGATTGGATTCACCGAAGAGCAGATTGCGCGCCCCAACTTGAATGTATTGAAAGAACTTGGATACTCAAAAGAGGATATCGCAGAAGCCAACGAGTATGTGTGCGGGACCATGACCATTGAAGGTGCGCCGCACTTGAGACAGGAACATTACGCGATTTTCGACTGCGCAAACAAATGCGGACGTTACGGAAAACGATATATCGCGCCAGAAGGCCACGTGAAGATGATGGCATCAGTGCAGCCATTTGTGTCCGGTGCAATTTCCAAGACCATTAATATGCCGCATGGAGCGACCGTTAAAGAGATCGAAGATATTCACAAATTCTCATGGAAGTCCATGTTGAAGGCGATTGCCTTATATCGCGACGGGTCGAAACTTTCCCAGCCATTGAATTCAAAATCAGACGAAGATGAACTTGCCATGTTGACCGACGAAGATGCGCAAAGCGCAACCCCAAAGAAGCTCAATGATTATTATGCGACTGGTGCGCTTCGTGAAGCACTGCCAAAGAAGCGCAAGGGCTTCACACAGGAAGCGCGCGTCGGCGGACACAAAGTATACATCCGCACTGGTGAGTATGAAGACGGACGCTTAGGCGAGATCTTTATCGATATGTACAAAGAAGGCGCTGCCTACAAAGCACTGCTTAACACGCTGGCCTATACGGTATCGAAGGGACTGCAATATGGAATTCCGCTGGATGAATTTGTCGACTCTTTTACCTTCACGCGATTTGAACCGGCTGGCATGGTTGAGGGCCACGACAACATCAAGATGGCAACATCAATTCTCGATTATGTATTCCGCGTCCTTGGTTATGAATATTTGGGCCGTGAAGATTTGGTTCATGTGAAGACGAAAAAAGACGGAAAGGAAAAAGACGGTGAGCAAATGAAGCTGGTGGACGTTCCAGAAAAGACCACGAGCCCACGCGAGAAGAAAATGTCCATGGAAACCAGTAACCACACAGACGTACATAAAGCAAAGGCACAAGGATTTACCGGTGAACAGTGCCCGAATTGCTCCAACATGAGAATGAAGCGAAATGGCACATGTATGGTGTGCTTGGATTGTGGGGAGACTACTGGATGTAGTTAAGAGATACTTTAGATTATAATTTTTACTGACAATTTAAATCTTTTTGCCTTAGGGGTAAAGGGCACAAGTTTCGAAAGCTTTTAGCTTTCAAAAAAAATTAAAACAAGCCCGAGTGAAAAATTCCACACCGGGCTTTCGAAATCAAACGAACCGTTATAGCGGTTCAATCTCTAATGAGGATTCACCAACCCGCTGGAGTCCCACCATGTGGGACGTGAGATAGTTATTGGTGTTAATCCATTCATGAGAGACGTGCAAAACCTCTGTTTGGTCCATGTCCATCTTCCATTGGATTATCAACTGATCAATGTATGCTCCATCGACTACAAGATCATCCATGGTGATCGTGAATTGGACGGTCATGCGCAAACGTCCTTTGTGTTTGCGCATCCTATGCGGGTGATACCAGAAGTCCTATGGTCTGGCAAAATGTTCGTATTTACTGCGACGCTACTGTGCGTCTATTAAATTGTAAAAATTGGAAGCAAAGATATCTTGTCGTATACAGTAAATGTTGTCAACTGCTGTAATATGTTTTGAAGTAAAAAAGCAAGAATGTAATACTGTGCATGTAGTGTCGTGGTATACTTTATTCATGATTATTGTGAGCGCCTGTCTCGCAGGCAAAAAATGTAATTATAGTGGATCGGATACACCCTGCCCAAAAGTGAAGGCGCTTATTGATGTCGGCGAAGCAATTGCTGTGTGCCCAGAAGTGTTAGCTGGTTTGCCGACACCTCGAGAGTCATGCGAGCAGCACAACGGAAAAATAATAACAAAAGATGGTAAGGATTTAACTGTGGTGTTCGAGCGCGGTGCGCAACTCGCACTTCAGATTGCAAAAGAAAAGCAGTGCACGAAAGCAATTCTCAAATCATATTCGCCATCATGCGGATCTGATGAAGTGTATGATGGTACATTTACTCATACGATTGTTCAGGGAAATGGTGTCTTTGCTCAATTGCTGAAAGATGCAGGCATTGAAGTTGTATCTGACAAAAAAACACGCAAACAGCATAACCTGTTTGACAAATAAAAAGCTGGACGATAGGTGTGCTATTCTTTTTTATCATTTTGCATGAGGGGAGCTATGAGGTACAATAAAGAAGTATTAATAAATTAACCAATATACATATATGGCCGATGCGATAAATGCTCCCGAAAAAGAGCCAGAAGACCCGAATCAGGCTCCGCAAGGGAACAATATAGGAAACAGTCCAAAGGACATGATAAACAACATGAAGTCAGAGGATTTTATGCCGGGCAAAAACAAAGGCATGCCTACCGCACTGAAAGTAATTCAGTGGTTACTGATTATCGGTGCAGTATTTTCATTGTTAAGCGGACTTAGTTTTTTCAGTTTTGCTCCGTTTGCTGGCGTCTTGGCCCTTATAAGTGCCGCTGCGTCCCTTGTTATCATCTGGGGAATTAACAAGCGTGCGATGTGGGCATATTGGCTGCTCATCGCGTTGATAATTTATAGTGTAATAACCGTCTTCGTGAGTTGGAGAGGCGGAAACGTGATCACCCTCGTGATCGATGGTATTATCTTGTACTACATCACGAAGAGCAAGAAGTGGTTTATGCCGACTGATAAGGCGATGTAAAAGAAAAAGTGTTTTTAGAAAATTTTTGAAAGGCATAGGAGCACATTGCATGTGCCCTTTGTGCCGTATGTCAGGGTGCTAAAAGACCCCATTCTTAGACACTCATTCTCAGACTTTTAAGCAGTCATTGTAAGGGCTATTTTTGTTTTTCGACATAGACGACAGGCGACATGTTTAAGGCAGGGTGGATACGGGTCCCGTACCGTTTGGACGATCCCGATGATATACCTGAGGATGATAAGTGTTGGAACCGTATGCACAATTGATACCGCGCTTTTGAACCAGTCACGGCTCATGCCAAGGTACGATACTAGATTAATAACATGTACAATAGCCCAGATGAGCCATGTAATAATGTTTGGTGTGATACCTCCGCGACGCAAGTGTTGCACATAAAAATACATCCCGTGAGATTCGCGAGGATAGCGATAATGACAAATAATATATCCATTGCAAATCTCCACAGGGTAAGGGGTTGTAAATGAGCGATACCGCAGTGTATGTGTTTAGGCTTTTATTGTCACTCCTCTTTGTATAAAAAAGAACCCGAGCAGCAGGCGGGGGCCAGCGTGCTCGGGTCGTGTGCGGGAGGGAGGGATTTTGGTAGGTACGTTATAGCGAGTAAAAGATTATCGAGAGTTTTTGAGTGGCTCAAGAATGAGACTGGAGTCTCCGACATAGGTCAGACCTTCCATGCGCGACATCAGAAACCGTTCCTTTTGAATCCATTCGTGCGAAATGTTTAGCACGTCGGTTTCTTCCATGTATTCGGTCCACGACAGTATAATCGAGTCGTAATGCCGACCATGGACAATCGCGTTATTCATCTTAATGGCACAGAGTATCCTCATGTGTACATTCCTTTCCTTCGGAACTGTGTATCCTATGCGACTAGGTGTCGTCGGTCAGGATTCTATTGACCGGCGGGTTTCTCGGTAAACGTTTTTCCTTCGAGAACGCCGAGTCCGCCGAAAATGGATCCAACGAAAGCGCCTACAAGACAGATGATCACTGTCATGTATGTGTTAGCATGGTATATACTGCTGACCAGAAGGCCGGCGAGGATACATCCCACGAGCCAGATAAAAAACCGTATCATGCGTTTCCTCCTTGAATAACGGTTGTTGTTAAAAATGAGCTGACCTAAGACTATATCTATAAATAGATTTTTTGTCAATAGGTAAGGCTCCGCGAGGAATCGCGGGGCTTTTGTGAAGGCACCCGGTGCGGGTGTTAGTTGTGTTGGTGGAACTTAACATCGCTTATGTTTTTTTGTCAATAAAAAAAGCGCCTGCGAGAGTATCGCAAGCGCCCGTGCCTCTAAAAAAGCAGAGGACTTTATGAACCGTTCGGAACGCGAGCTGGTTCGTCTTCGTTCTCTATCAGTGCCGGGGAGCCCTGACTGCTTTCCGATTTGATCAGATAGATCAGTCCGAGTCCGACGCCGATAAGGAACACGTATCCCATCACAATCGCCAGGGTGCTCAGTTGGAGCGTCTGGTTGATGTTGCGCCAGAAATAGACGAAGAGGCTCACGAAGTCTATGAACAGGAAAATCTGATACAGCCATGTATTATTTTTCCTGACCTTCGGTTTGGTAACCATAGAGCGAGTTTCCTTTCTTTAGGAGGCTGTTTGCGTCGTTTCTGTTGTTGGTATAACCGGCGGAACTCCCACCCATTTTGCGAGCGTGGTGCCCTGGATGAGCGCACCGAGAAGTCCTTGGCCTGCCGCAGTCTGCAGTGCGCGCAAGACCTCAGTTCTGAGAGTATATTCCGCAGCTTCGGAATCGAGGGACAGCTTCTTGCCAATTTCCTGCAGTGTCTCGTAGGAAATCTTCTGTGCGTTTGCTTGGATGCGCGCTAGCTGTTCGAGTTGCAGGACTCTCGACGCTTCCGCATCGAAATCGATATCAGCGAGCTCGAAAGCATTGACACGCATCCCGATTTTTCGGAGATCGTCCTGCAGAACCTCGTGCATGAGGTCTTCGATTTCCTGCTCGACTTTGGTGGTCTTTTCAGGGTCAGCGACAGCGGTTCCGTCTTGTTCAAAACGGAAGATGTCCGCGAAGCCTTTGCTTCGTAATACCCGTCTTCCTGCTTTTTTTGCCGCCGCAATAATGCGTATCAGGACGTTTTCAACGTCAGTGTTCATGACGAACCAAAACAGTCCTTCGCCGAGGTCTTCTTCGCTTTCAGCATAGAGCTCGTATGTTTCCGTCTCGAGCAGTACGTGGAAGAACCAGAAGAAATTATCCAGCACGCTTTTTTCGGCTACCGGCATCACACCAAATTGGATGACAATGTCATAGACGATGTGCATCCGGTCGGTTGACCAGGCATCTTCGCGCGGAACGTCGTATGAAAACCATTCTACGTTGAAGATTTTAAGCTGTCCGCCCGTCATCCAGGGGACCCAGACGAATCCTTCCCAGAATCCGATGCGGGTGCGGCGCCCCATGTTATACAGAAGAGCGCAGTGCACGGTCGGGACACGGCGAATGCCGAGGATAAAAGCGACGAGGATAATAATCAGCGGCCCGATGATAAATGAAGCCATGAACCAGCTGATAGCCGCGATCATAAGGATCACAAGCCAGCTCAAGATGAGGCGAACGGTTTGCAGTTTCGGGTCAGCGAGGTCGCCGATGATTTCCGTTTTGAACCTGCGCATTTGCTCATCTTGCCGACTTAGGTGTTTCGGTGACGGTTGTGGCGGACTTTTTTCCTGTGCCGCCTGTTTTTGGCGCCGGAATTTTTTCAGCCATTTCATCATAAGGAATCCTCCTTGAGTCTATTTTCAATCCATGAAATGTTAACGTTCCAATCAAGTTTGTGTACCGGTTTTATCGTTTTTTGTCAAGAGGAAAGATAAAAGAAGAAGCCCGCCGGAGTGAATCCAGTCGGGTTTCGATAGGTGTGCGGTGAATCGTGTCTACCGTTATGCGCGCGCGATTCGCTCGTTTGTTTTCCTATAGAGTTTTTTACGATGAAAGAAGGGTTCGATAACGCCGAAAATAATTCCTGTCAGCGTGGAAAATTCGACCGTGATGAGCTCGGATTTATCTCTAGCGTTGAGAATCATGCCAAAGGCACGAAAAAGCGGCATCGCGAAGCCGATACAAGAGTGTGTACGTCAATATGTGCTCGAGTCTTGCATAAAAAATAAGCCCGCGGGAAAGCTCAAAGCTTTTGCGGACTCAAAAGATTGTGTATGGGGTCATACCCCAAAATGTGCGTCGATCTGTCCAAGAGCAAACGGACAGTCTTTGAATCGGTCGTAGAGTATGCTGAGCGCTTTTTGTTTTGCATCCGGCGAAGCAGATGAACGGAGGAATTTGTCCACCTGAGGGATGAGCCGGGTTGCGCTTTCTACGTGTTGTACAGGTTCAGCCATTAAACACCTCGCATCAAAAGTTGTCGTTTTCTAGAGTACTCTTTTTATACACTTGATGTCAAAATGTTTTTTCCCCGCTATGATTATCTTGCGTCTTATAAGGTAAGCTATACACATATGGCAAAACGTACTCCCTCGCTCCTTGTTCCGGTCATTTTTATTATTTTAGGGTTAAGCTGGCTTTTGGGGAATGCCGGGGTTTGGGACTGCAGTTCCATTTTTGTAAATTGGTGGCCTTTGCTTTTTGTGATCGGTGGCCTTTTAAGTCTGCAGAATAATCCGCGCCAATATACCTTTCCTGTCGTATTGATTGCGCTCGGTACCTTTCTTATTTTGATGAATCTTGGATATCTTTCCGGAAATTTTTGGTCGTATTTTTGGCCGGTGATTATTATTTTTGTCGGTATTTCCCTCCTTACGAAACCTTCCGGCAGGAGCTTTAGATCCGCTAAGCAAGAGGACTCGTCAAATGACGTAAATATTTTTGCGGTGTTTGGCGGGAAAGAACGGCACATACACTCCCAACGGTTTACCTCCGCTGACATCACTGCGCTTTTTGGCGGGGCAACTTTAGATTTGCGCGATGCAAATTTTTCGAAAATGTCTGAAGTGAATGCGACAGCAATTTTTGGCGGTATTGAAATTTTGGTTCCCAAAAATGTTTCTGTAGCGCTTAATGGGACTCCTGTTTTCGGCGGCTTTGACGACAAGACTCACCCTGACGCGTCTACCGAAAACACCATAAAAATCTCAGGAACGGCCGTATTCGGCGGTGTATCAGTTGCGCACGAGAAACATTAATTTTATTTATAATAAAATGCAAAAGCCTGCAACGCAAAGCGGCAGGCTTTTATGACACGAGCATGTAGAGGTAGGTAAACTGGAGTATGCCGATAACGATCGAGACAAGGGTTGCGAGTCCGAATACGACGGTGAGCAAGAATAACAGTGGGGAGAAGACATCGAATGCGCCGAAGGGGAGGTTGTCGTGCAGCCGGTCAAAGAGTATGGTGCAGAGGGCAAAGAAAACGGATGCTACAAACCAGTGTGTCCATTGAATACTAAAAAGGTGCATCATGAAATGATCCTTTGTTTTATTTTTGTTCGTCCCTAGCTTACTCGCGTTACCTGAAAAGTCAACTTTTGACGTGGTTCGCAAATTTGATACAGTCGGCGCAGTTCATTCTCACATTCACGAAAGGCATTGTGCATGAAGACTGTCCACGTAGTTGAGAAACCGGAAATCACGCCATGCCCGAATTGTGAGGCTGGGACCAGAGATCAGATGGACTGCCTCGTTTGCGGAACGCTCTTTTGCGGAGCGTGTTTTCTCGATGATCCGGATGGCGATGGAAGCACCATCCGCTGTCCGAATACGAAGTGCCTCACCATTTTGGCGTTTCCCAAATTTAAGATCGCTTCATGCGACCTGCATGATGTGCACATGAAAACCGGTAGGGTCCGCCCATCGGTTTCTTCATATGATGAAGCTCCTCGATCCAGTGAAGGAGAGGAGCTTATGTCGATTAGAGCGATTTATATATCGTGCTTTATGAGCCCGAGGAAGCGCGCGTGAACTCTTACCATAAGTCCGTTAAGAAAAAAGAGCGCACATACACAGCACAAGATACACGGTTATGCGCCTCTTGTTAAGAGGAGACAAAAAAGCCCCGTGATGTTCCTTAGGGCTTTTTTGGTTATTGCGTAGACAATTTTAGAATTGCTTCCGTGGACGCTCGGTCATTGGGCGGGCTTCACTGACGCGCAGTGGGCGGCCGTCCATTTCCTTTCCGTCGAGTTGTTCGATCGCTGCTTTGGCTTCATCTTCTGAAGCCATTTCGACGAATCCGAATCCTTTGGATCGGTTCGACTGGCGGTCGACAATCACGTTTGCAGATTCCACGGTTCCGGCCTGCTCGAAGTGGGACTTGAGCTGGTCATTTGTCACGCTATAGGAAAGGTTTCCTACGTACAGTTTCTTTTCCATGAAAATGCGAACTGCTTAATTGTAATGTACGCTCTCGTAGGGAAGACCTTTACCTCTAAACGGAAGTTAGAATTACCCTAAGGATCGCTTGATCAAAGCGTAGCAGAGACTCTGCGTTTAGGCAAATGAAGCGCCCCCGAGGATTTGGGCTTCGGGGGCTAACGGTACGATAAGGGTCTTTTTGCGCGATGGATCATGACGCTCTCTGCGAAGCTACTCAAGACGATGAAAAGCTCGCGGCGGTATTTTTCTGTCAGGGCAATACCGCGTTTGAATTTCATACCGCTTTTGTCATCGCGGTTTTCTTCCCAGTAGGCGGCAAGCGCCTTCAAGAATTCGTCTGTCCCATACGCCTCTTTGTCTTTTGCGATGGCTTCAAGTTCTTCAATAGTCATGGTACATCTCCGGTAAAAGGTGCTTGTGGAGACTACCCTGAAAGCATCTATTTGTCAAAGCGAATAAAAACCCTCTCCTTAAAGCGTGTGGGGACGAGGAGAGGGTTTAGGAATATGGTAGGTTGGTGAAGAACGATTCAGCTATTCCTTGTGCCCAGGCTAAGCACCTCTGAACCGCTCGAAATTTTTATTCAAGGAATGTCTATTTGAAGTATAGGCTTCTTACGTGTCCGGTCAAACAAAAAATCCCCCCGCTTTTAGCGGGAAGATTTTCTAGATTAGATGAATTGCAGATTCGAGTGGCACTTGGTTTTTTCAACTTCACCCTTCATGTCAGCAAGCGCGTCCAGTACGCCGGTCAATCCCAGGTTAGGAACCCTTGCGTCCAACTCATTCATATCTTTATAGATTTCGTCCATAGGAATATATGTACATAGTAAAACCGGAAACACTATCATGGTTTTGCTCTTTTGTCAAGATGACGCAAAAAAACTCCCTCGGCATAAATCGCGTTGGGAGTTTTACGGGGCATCGAAATCAGAAATTTGCAGCTTTTGCGCATCAGCCAGAAAGAGCTGATACTTTTTTTGAAACTCGAGGGAGTGTGCATAGCGCCGACGTATGTAGCGGTCAATTTTGCCAAACACCCGGATCCGGTATTTCTTGAGTATGCAAAGGGCTGTATAAATTTCATCCACCGACGCAGCTTCGCGTGTGAATGCCAGAAATCTTTCCTCGACGTCTTCGTCTGTCCAGCGAGGAAGTTTCGGCACGTTTCTCGCCATGCTCTCGAGTTGAGAAATGTGCATGTTGCGTCCCTTTCTTTTTTGTTCATCATAGAATATAGTAAAGAGGCTATGCAGTCAAGACAGGGGTCCAAGCGCCTCAAAAAACCTTTGCGACCCTTTCCTCATGGAATGACCCTCGCTTTCATTGGCGATGGAAAGGGAAAAACTAGCGCTGCAGTCGGAACAGCCACACGGGCCCGTGGGTATTCATGGCCAGTGCTCTTTTTTCAGTTTTTCAAAAGTCCGGATTGGCCATCGGGCGAGCGGACCGCACTTGGGAAACTCGGCATCGACATAGAAATCCGCGGCAAAGGCTTCGTGGGAATCTTAGGTGATCAAAAACCGCGATCTGAACACAAAGAGGCGGCTCTTCGCGCGCTGGCGATCGCGGAAAAACGCATCACCTCAGGCAAATGGCGTCTTGTCGTTTTAGATGAAATAATTTCCTGCGTTGAAGAAAAGCTGTTTTCTTCCGATATCGTGGCGGCATTTCTCAGGCGTGTACGAAAACACCCAAAGGGACGCAAAGTGCATCTCGTCTTGACTGGACACCGGAAATATCCGAAAATAATCTCACAGTGTGATACGGTCACTGAAATGAAAATGGTGAAACATGTGTATTATAAAGGGTATATAGCCCATAAAGGGATTGATTTTTAGCCTGTATGTCAAATAAACAAAAAATTATTCTTTTAAGCATCGTAGGGGGGTTGGTGCTGCTTGGCGTAGCGACACGGCTGTTGCCGCATCCCGCGAATTTCACTGCGGTGGGAGCTGTCAGCTTATTTGCTGGAGCTGTGATGCCTAAAAAATGGGGCATATTTTTTCCCGCTATTATCATGGCCGCTTCTGATATTTTTTTGGGTTTTCACAATATTATGGTATTCACCTGGGGCTCGATGATGATTGCAGCGGGGATCGGATATCTCATTCGCCAAAAAATAAAACCCGCAAATCTTGTGTATGGCTCGCTTGTCGCGTCGATTCAATTTTTTCTGATTACGAACTGGGCAGTATGGATGTTTACTCCGCTTTATTCAAAAGGCCTTGATGGCTTGTTTGCTTCGTATGTGGCAGGTCTTCCCTTTTTCCGCAATATGTTGCTTGGTGATATCGCCTACACAGCCCTATTATTCGGGGTGTATACGCTGGCGCTACACTACATTGCTGGCCGAAAGCAGGTCGGGGTTTATTTGAATAATTCTTAGGTTTTTTCTACACTAAGGTTTACGATATGCCGAATTACAGACGCTCACAACATGGATCTCGATATGGCTCAAGCTCGCGTGCCCGCGGCGTGACCACACTTGTGGTGACCGCGCTCGTTATTGTCGGCATATTTTTGGGGATCAAGGTGATTTCCCATTCGGGGTCGGATAGTAATACGAATAATAATAATTCCGATCAAATTCAAACTCTTGAATCAGTGCTTAAAGACGTGAATCTCCCATTGGATGAAAACGGAGATCTTGTCAATGCATCGACCACTTCAGCGAAACAGGCATGCGACGGTACCGTGTCATCTATTTCAACAGAAGATAAGATTGTTGTTTTGACCTTTGATTCGATTTCAATAACCGATCATGCAGATCAAATGCTCGATACATTGAAGAATAATAACGTGCCAGCATTCTTTTTCGTCACAGGCGACTTCGCGGATTCCCACGCAGATATACTGCAAAAAATTTCTACCGACGGATTTGGCATCGGCAATCATAGCGATACGCATCCAGACTTTACCACGCTCGAGCAAAGCGATGTCAAAAGCCAGATTGATAATGCGACAACAAAAATTGAAACTGCAATCGGAAAATCGCCGGTGCATTTTATGCGTCCGCCGTTCAATAAGGTGAATGACGCTATTTCGCAAACCATTCGCAATGATGGATATTGTCCGATTTTATGGAACATTGATTCAATCGACTGGAAACCAGATTCTACCAGCGACGATGTCGTACAGGCCGTTGACGACAATCTGAAGCCGGGAGCAATTATCTGGATGAATTTTGGTCACGTGACCGCAGCCGATGCATTGCCGAAGATCATACAAAAGGTACGTGATGCCGGTTATAAGTTTGTCGATCTGCGCGATTACATTTCAATCCCCGAGAAAAAACAGGAATAGGAAGGAAAACTTTCTTGTAGAGAAAGCTGATATATACATCTACCTTATAGAAATAAGTTATTTTTATGCCAATACCAAGTAAAAAATCAAATTTCCCTTCTTCTGATCTTTCAACGCCAGCGCGAGACAATGATTCACGGCGCCGGAAGCCCCCTGCGAAACTGGTAACAGTCCCGCTCGGTCGTCTTATGACCCTAATTGTTGTCGTTAGTATTTTGGTTGGCGGTATTTCCGGCGCGCTTTTCGCTTCAAGTGACGTGTTTGACAATCTGGCCAATTCACTGAAGAACACCCTCAGTACACAGCAAAGCGCTCAGCAGGTGAGTACGAAGACAGTGTCCGTTCAAGAGGAGTCACAGACTATTGATGTAGTAAAAAATACCAGCGAATCAGTCGTTAGCATTATCATCAGCAAAGACTTAAGCAAGTTCTACAATTCGAGCGGACTCAGCCCGTTTAATGATTTCTTTTATCCATTTAATCAAGTACCGTCTAGCGGACTACAGGAAATCGGAGGCGGGTCAGGATTTATCATTAGTTCGGACGGTTTGATTGTGACCAATAAACATGTTGTCTCAGATCCGCAAGCTGAGTATACTGTGCTTCTTAACAACCATGAGTCTTACAGCGCAAAAGTCGTTGCCACAGATCCTCTCATCGATCTCGCATTTGTGAAGATTGATGCGAAAGAAAAGTTGACACCATTAGACTTCGGTGATTCCGACTCTTTGCAGATAGGGGAAACGGTCATCGCGATCGGTAATGCACTCGGCGAATACCGCAACACGGTTACCAAAGGTATTGTGTCGGGACTTTCTCGGACCGTGACCGCGGGTGATGGACAGGGGAGCCATGAAACGCTTGATAATGTCATTCAGACAGATGCGGCAATCAACCCAGGAAATTCCGGTGGCCCACTCTTGAACTTAGATGGCCAGGTTGTCGGCATTAATACGGCTATTAGTGAGCAGGGACAACTGATCGGTTTCGCCATTCCTTCCAATAAGATTAAGCAGGCAGTCGAAAGCGTCCAGAAGAACGGACGTGTTATTCGCCCGATGCTTGGTGTCCGTTATATGATGGTTACTTCTAATGTAGCCAAGCAGAATAATTTGTCGGTCGATTACGGCGCACTTATTTCCCAGGGTTCCAGCTCAACGGAACCTGCGGTGGTTCCAGATAGCGCTGCTGACCGAGCAGGATTAAAAGCCGGCGATATAATTCTGAAAATTAATGATATAAAGATCGACGGTGACAACACCCTTTCTCGGGTGATACAGAATGATTCCCCAGGTGATGAGATTACTATTACCTATGAGCGGGATGGCAATCAGCATACCGCGAAGGTAAAACTCGATGAGCTTCCGTCAAACTAGATATAAAATCAACCCCCCGCAAGAAACTCTCTTGCGGGGGTTTTGGTTTAGGTGCGCGGCATCTGGTGTTCGATTTCCCACTTACTGACGTGAGTGCGATAATCTTCCCACTCGTGGCGTTTGTTGTTGAGCAACGCCCCAAGAATGTGCGAACCAAGCGCAGTTTTGAGAAAGCGGCTCGACGCGCCGAGCGCAATCGCTTCCTGCAGGGAACCCGGAAGCATGGTGATGTGAAGGCGCTTCCGCTCTTTGACGCTCATTTCGAAGATGTTTTTTTCTATGGGCGCCTGGAGACGCAGGCCTTCATCGATACCGGCGAGTCCGGCTTCCAGCATTACCGCGAATGCCAGATACGGATTCGTAGCGGGATCAGGAGAACGCAATTCGATCCGCGTCGCCTTTTCTTTTCCCTGACGGTAGCCGGGAACCCGAACAAGCGAGGAGCGGTTTCTGCGTCCCCAGGAAACGTAGCACGGCGCTTCGTAACCCGGAACAAGCCGCTTGTAGGAGTTCACCAGCTGGTTGGTGATGAGCGTGAAGTCAGGCACGTACTTCAGTATCCCGGCCATGAAGCGGCGAGCCGTAAGCGACAGGTTCATGGGGTGCCGAGCGCTGAAGAAAGCATTGTGCCCTTTCTTGAAAAGCGACATATGCGTATGCATGCCACTTCCGTTTTCGCTGAAGATAGGCTTCGGCAGGAAGGTCACATACCGGTCATGCTTTAAGGCGGTGGTCTTTAAGACCCGTTTGATGAGCATGACCTGATCGGCCATCGTGAGGGCGTCGGCGTACTTCACATCGATTTCATACTGGGACGGCGCCACCTCATGGTGGCTACATTCAACATGAATGCCGATCTGCTTCAGTGTATCGACCGCTTCGTGAACGATTGCGCTTCGTACAGCATCGAAGTAGCCGCCCTTGTCGAGTGCCATAGGAGTCTTGTCGTCCTGAAAGATGAAAAATTCCAGCTCGGGCCCGACATAAAAGTCGAAGCCACGACGTTTTGCTTTACGTAGGGCACGCTTCAGCCGGTACCGCGGATCACCGATGAACGGCTTTCCATCGGTTGTCTTGATGTCACAGAAAAAGATACCGATTTCGTGGCCGTTGGTGCTTAAATTCGCAGGAAGAACTCGGAATGAGCGGAAACGAACGTCCGCCATCAGATCGGATTCATGCAGACGCACAAATCCCTGAATAGAGGATCCGTCGAATCCCTGACCCTCTTCGATGATTTCCCAGATTTCCTGCTCGGTGATGCTCATTGATTTCTCGCGACCAAGGACGTCGGTGAAGAGCAGCTCAAAGTGAGTGATGTTCTTCATGCGTTCCTTGATTTGCTGTACAACAGACGTTGTCATCGGAGGTAACTCCTTTCACCAATGTGGGTTGATTGTTTATGTGCTTTTTACTCTTTTCCAAATGCAAACCGCGTCAAAAAAGCTTGATATGCCTCCTTGATTGAACAGCCTTGGAACAATGTTTGTGTTTCTTGCCTCTATCATAGAATGTTTGTGTCCGGCCGTCAAAATTTTGCCGTTTCGAAGATTTCCGCTAGACTTACACCTATGGAATCAGTAAAAAGCCAGCTTGGGGAGCTCAAGTCGAAGCTCGATAAGGCACGGGGGTTTCTTTGACCTTGAAGGAAAACGCCACCGGATAATTCAATTAGACGCGCTCATGGCCGAGCCTGGATTTTGGGACGACCAGGAAAACGCCACACAGATTTCAAAAGAGCGTGAAGAACTCTCCCAAGAAACCAGTAAATGGGAACAGCTTATGCACGATGTGGATGAGCTTATTGAACTTGATCGCATCGCAGAGAAAGAAGACGATGAGGGACTGCAAAAAGATATCGCAAAACAGCTTGAAGATATCCAACGTCGCTATGCTGAGGTTGAACTTCAGTTATTTTTTGGCGGCGAGTACGACCAGCGCAACGCATACCTCACCATTCATGCAGGATCCGGAGGTACAGACGCACAGGATTGGGCTCAGATGCTCGAGCGTATGTATTTGCGCTTTGCCGAGAAACAGGAATGGCAGGTGAATGTTATAGAAGAGCAGCCAGGCAAAGAAGCTGGTATGAAGCGAGTGATGATATATATAAAGGGACGTCATGCGTATGGCATGCTTAAAACCGAAGCAGGGGTGCATCGCCTGGTCTGCATCTCTCCGTTTGATGCGGAAAAGATGCGACACACAAGTTTCGCGCTTGTTGAAGTGCTCCCTGAGTTTGAAGATGTTGATGATGTGAAGTTGGATGATAAAGATTTACGCATCGACACCTTTATGTCATCCGGTCATGGCGGGCAATCGGTTAATACAACATATTCTGCCGTTCGTATTGTGCACGTGCCAACCGGCATAACAGTCAGTTGCCAAAATGAACGCTCGCAGCAGCAGAATAAAGAGACGGCGCTCAAAATTTTGAAATCTAAATTACATGCGCTTGCCCTCGAAGAGCAGAAGAAAGAAGAACAGGATATTCGAGGAGAATTTAAGTCCGCAGAGTGGGGGAATCAGATCCGTTCGTATGTCTTACACCCCTATACCATGGTGAAAGACCACCGAACAAAATTTGAAACCCAGGACACGCAGAGTGTGCTTGATGGCGCTCTATTGCCATTTATTGAGCACTATTTGCGTTCTGCAAGTAAGAGGTAAAATCAATTTGCAAGCGGGAAAAAAAAGCGGTAAGGTTATTTGACTGCTCATTTTGAATTGTAGAACATTAATAATTAGCACATATAAAGAAAGGTAGGTGAAAAACCTATGTGTGGAATCGTAGGATACGTCGGCAAGCCTGGCCATGTGGTCGACGACTTGGTAGACGGGCTGAAAGGAGTTGAATATCGCGGATATGACTCCGCAGGACTTCTGGTGCAGATTCCGGAAAAAAAGAATCTTTTTCTTGTAAAGGTGAAGGGAAAGATAAAAGCTTTACAGGAAGTTGTGTTCAAAAGAATCGCGCCGAAGCTACGCGTGCTCGTTACCGCAGGCATAGCGCACACACGCTGGGCAACCCACGGCGAACCTCTCCAAAAGAATGCTCATCCGATAGAAGGATGTGACAAGTCGGAGAAGAATAGATTCAAAATTTATGTCGTTCATAACGGCATTATTGAGAATTATCGTGAACTTAAAATCTCTCTCCAGAAAGCGGGCCACAAGTTTACAACCGACACCGATAGTGAGGTGATAACCCACCTCGTCGAGGATGAGCTGAAAAAGTCCGATTCGCTGCTTGAAGCGGTCCGCGCTGCGATTAAGCATCTTGTCGGTACATACGCGATTGTCGTGATGAGCCCGGATTTCCCCGACGAACTTGTTGCAGCGAAACAGGGAAGTCCGCTTGTCCTCGGCATCGCGCCGAAAGGATACTTCGTTGCTTCTGATCAGGCGTGTTTTGCCGGAAAGGCAAAGCGCCAGGTCATTTTGAAAGAAGGCGACGTCGTTTATTTGAATGCGTTCGGCTATGAGATTTTTTCTTCGCAGAACCACAAAGTGAAGCGTCAAATTCTTCCCGTCGACACGGATCTCACAAAGATTCAAAAGGGGAAGCATGCGCACTTCATGGCGAAGGAAATTTACGAGCAACCCACAGTACTAAGCGATGCGATGCTCGGGCGCCTGGTCATCACTGATGAAGAAGCACGAGTCATTCTCGGAGGCGTGCTCGATTATGAAGAGAAGCTCAAGAACATCCGACGGATCGTCATTCTTGCATGCGGGACTTCGTTCCACTCAGGCCTCGTCGCGAAGTACATGCTGAAGAAACTGGTGAATATTCCGGTTTCAGTGGAATACGCTTCTGAGTTCCGGTATGATCCGCCGGTAATTGAGCCCGGCACGCTTGTCATCGTTATCAGCCAGTCGGGCGAAACAGCGGATACGCTTGCCGCTCTCCACGAAGCGCGCAGGCACAATGCTACGATCATGGGTATCACAAATGTTGTCGGTTCGACAATTGCTCGGGAAACGGATTTTGGCGTGTATTTGCGCGTCGGCCCCGAAATCGGTGTCGCTTCTACTAAGGCGTTCACCGGCCAGCTTGTTGTGTTGACGATGTTCGCGGTGTATCTGGCACGCCTGCGAGGTGTTATGTCCGACGGAGACGCACGGAGCCTCCTGACTGAGCTTAGGAACATTCCTGACCTTATCAGGGAAACTCTTTCGTCAAAGCGGATGAGCACAATTACGCGTATCGCCAAGAAGTACAAGACGGCAAACAATTTTCTGTATCTTGGCCGCGGGGTGAATTTCCCTGTTGCGCTCGAGGGAGCACTGAAGCTCAAGGAAATTTCGTACATTCACGCGGAAGGCTTGCCTGCTGCGGAGATGAAACACGGACCGATCGCATTAATCGATCCGAAGATGCCAACTGTCGTTATCGCGCTGAACAGCGATCCGCTGTATGCAAAGGTGGTTTCAAACATGTTTGAGGTGAAGGCACGAAAAGGAACCATCATCGCAGTAGCCAATGATGGCGATATGGCGATCCGAAGGAACGCCAAGCACATCATTCGCATTCCGCGTTTGAACAACCCGCTTCTTTCGCCGCTACTGGCTGTTGTGCCGCTGCAGCTTCTCGCGTATAAAATCGTGGCGGAGCGTGGCTGTTCGATTGACCAGCCGAGAAACCTAGCCAAGAGCGTTACTGTGGAATAACGCAGGATAAACCTTAACCCGCCCGTGAGGCTTGACTTCCGGGCGGTTTCTTTTTATTCTCTACCTACAACCTATGTCAGCAGGAAAGATATTTTACTATCTGAATGCTGCCCTGATTGTCGGCTTTGCGCTTGGCTCATTTTTGTACCCCGTGCCGTGGTGGGCAATAAGCATTGGCATTTGTGTTACAGCTGTTCTTGTTGCGTATAAAACAAAATCAAAAATTTGGCTAGCCTGCGGGGCTGTGGCTTTTTTCGGGATCGCGTTTGTATCATTCGCGCTTTTTACCGCACAGCATAAACATGCTGCCGTGGTTGCACTGTCTCCTCAGGAATTTTCTGGCGTAGTTCGAGATATGACAAGACAAAAATCTAAATTACTTGTGCGGTTAACGGGAAAGAGTGGAACGATTCGTTTTACAACCTATGACGTAAGCATTCAGGAAGGGGAACAGCTGCGGGTTCGGTGCGATGCATTTTCAAGTTCGTTTTCGTTGAATGCATATGCCACATCGCGTCAACTTGGCTTTTGTAGCGACGTAATTGTTCTCGAGCAAAAGGCCGGATCAATTTCTTTCCTCACAACCATACGCAGGGATTTAGATGATATTATTTCTCGCGCGTTACCATCACCGGAATCTGATTTGCTCTCAGGCATGCTACTGGGCAAGCCGTCAGATTTTTCAAGCGATCTTGCGTCTACGCTGCAGCATACCGGAACAACGCATATTGTGGTATTGTCCGGATTCAATATTACTATTTTTGCATTTGTCGTGTCTGCCGTTTTTCGGCGTTTTGGCATCGGATTGCGCGCATCCACCATCGCAAGCCTGACGGTCGTTTCGCTCTTTGTTTGTTTGGTTGGATTTTCAGCACCAGTAGTACGCGCGACATTGTTGGTATTTTTTGTGCTGCTTGCACGGGCGCGCGGACGTCCCTATCAGAGCCTGGGACTGCTATTGTTGTCCGCGAATGTCATGCTTTTACAAAATCCGATGTTGTTACGCTGGAGTTTGAGTTTTCAGCTGTCGTTTTTTGCTACGTTTGGGGTTATGCACCAGCATCTGCTTTCTCGCCCCTTTCGTTTTCTGCCGCAATCATTTGGACTTCGCGAAACCGTCCAGACTACTGCCGCTGCGACACTTATGTCGGTGCCGCTTATTGCTTATGCATTCGGAGGGATTTCAACTGTAACGCTTATTGCAAATGCGTTGGTTTTGCCGTTGGTGCCGTTTGTCATGCTTGCGGGACTTCCGGTTGTGCTTTTGGGGCTTTTTAGTCAAATGGGCGCGCTTATTGTCGGCGCTATTCCGTTTGTGGCGTTGCGCTTTATGACGGATGTATTAACGTTTTTTTCGGATTTGCCTTTTTCCTATATTGAAGGATTGCAAATCCCGGGATGGGCAGTTGCTTTGTGGTATGCGGGGGTAGGGGTTTTGGTTTTCCGATCTCGGCAAGCTAAAAAAACACATGAAGAGGCGAGGTCCGTTCGCCTCCATTTCTCAGTTTCTCTTATTGGTACGATTGCCGTAGTTATTTTTTCTGTGTTCGCTTTGCGTTCGGGAACAGCCAAGACTCCAGTTCTGCATTTCTTTGATGTCGGGCAAGGCGATTCGATCCATTTCCGCCTTCCGAATGGAACAGATGTATTGGTTGACGGCGGACCGGACTCGACAGTGCTTTCACGCTTAGGTCGATCAATGCCGTATACAGATCGAAAAATAGAAATTATCGCACTCACTCATCCGCACGCAGATCACGTGGCAGGGCTTATAGATGTCATAAAAAAGTATGATGTGGGCGAATTTTGGTTTACTCAAGTAGCATACGACAGCCCAGTGTATGCAGAACTTTTGAAAGAGTTGAAAGAAAAACGCATTCCTATGCGTGTGATGCTGGATGGTTCAGGCGTAAGAATCCCCGGAAATTTTTCAACGGACATTTCTGTGCTCGCGCCAAAAAATTCTCAACCGGATTCAGATTTAAATCAAACGTCAATGGTCCTGCGGATTGAGATGGCAGGAAAGGCCGCACTTTTAATGGGCGATGCCGGGATTCCGGTTGAAAGCTCGCTTATTCAAGAATACGGAAGCTTGTTGCGCGCCGATGTACTGAAAGCTGGTCACCATGGCTCTTCTGACGCGTCATCACAGGGCTTTATTCAGGCTGTAAACCCCCAGCTTGCAATAATTTCCGTAGGCGAGGATAATGCGTATGGTCAGCCTGCAGAAAGCACCTTACAGCATTTTGCCGATGCGCGTGTTCCCGTTTTCCGCACCGATCAAAATGGCAGTATAACTGTGACGTTTACTCCAGACAACCCGATAAAAATATACACAAGCATACCCTTGACAAAATGACGATTTTCGGATATGCTCTGTTGTTCTTTGTGCAGGAAGTTATGACATACTTTACAATAAAGAGCCCTGAAGGAAGATTCCTTTAGGTAACTGGACTTTGAAAACAAAATAACATAATAGAAGAAAGAGGTGGAAATCATGAATGAAGACCGCAATCGTCGGCGACGTCGACCCTTGAGGGGCAAGATGAAGCTGGACTCGCCGCCGCGTAGCAAGAAGAAGCCGCGTAGCAAGAAAAAATTCACGAAGATGAAGTATCGGTTTTGGATTTCTCTTGCGACGCTTGTTATCATCATTGCGCCGAGCGCAGTGTACTGGTCAATGAATGTCGGAAGCACGGATTCGTCCGGGTTTTGGCAAACTATCAGTCTTATCCTGATCGTGACCATTGCCGTATTGGCTCTCAACGTGCACCTACTCACCAAGAACAATTGGCTGTTCACGTACATCGATGAGGGTCGTGCGAGACTGCTGTCCAAGTTTGGGCAGTATGATCGCACGTTGTGGATGTACAGCTCCCGTGTGAAGCTGCAGAACTCGAACCAGATTCTAAGCAATGATGAGCTTTACGTTGATAAAACAAAAAAGCTCACCCTCGCAAGGTATCTTGTCAACAAAAATAAGAAGAACAGTCGAAAGGCAATGCACGCCTACAAGACCGCAGGCCCGGAGAAGTTCTTTTTTGAAGGAGACGAGGTTCGGTTTGTAGACTCGGCTGCTAAAGAAAAAGAGCTGAAGGAGCTTAAAACTCAGATTTACTTCACTCTCGGTTATGGTAGAGTCCGTCGGACGTATTTCGACGCACGGTTTACCCCGCGTCCTCATATACAAATCCCGGTTGAGTTTATTGAGACTGGGAGAATGCCTGACAAGAACAAAGAACTGCCCGATAAGAGGGGCGGATTAGGAGCCGTAGACGAAAAGTCTGAGGCAATCGAGTACCGCGAATTCAGCATGGATGAGGTCTATATTGATCGCGACCAAGCGGATCTTTCGGCTGTTTGGGATAAAAAAGAGGATCCTAAGCTGGCCGAAATCTGGAAGAAGGTCAAAGATTCAGATGAAGGAGATTGCAACGAATACTTCTTCAACGACCTTACCCGGGGCATCTATTTCAAATACGATGGCAAAGATGTCGGTGAGAAGAAGAGGCGGTATCTCGACCCTGCGCAGATAAGAAATTTCGTTTTTGATGCGCAGTTGATCGAGAAGACCGACACTGATGAAGTCCGTGATTACGGCCATAGCCCACATCAGATTTTCGGTAGTTGGTTCTGGGTCGGTTTCGGTAACAGAATTTTGACCCACCATTTCCGTTGGACATCGCAGACGTCCGACGGGAAAATGCGCACGACGGATGTACCGAGAATGGATTATGTCAGCTTGAAGCTGGACCAGTACGTGATGACCGTGAAAAACGCGGAAATCAAAAATCGGTTCCAGGTTACTCTGCTGGTTCTGATCGAATGCGAATGCGTCGAGCCGAAAAAGGCTATTCTGAACGTCGAGCAGTGGCTGGAGATGTTGATCCAGACTGCTGAAACGATGTTGCGCGGCATGGTCGCAAATTTGACCTTTGATGAGATCAATCAGTTGAAGACATCTGGTGGCGGCGATTTGTCGCGCACCATGTTGGAACTGGTTTCGAATCCAAGCCCGCTCGGCATTCACGCTGTTTCGCGCTTTGGTATTCGGGTCCGTGGACTCCGACTTGCCAATATAACGGCAGGAAAGGCGTACCAGGAAGCTCTAACGAAAGAAGGTATCGCCTACCAAGAGGCTCGCGCTACAGTTCGTACGGCAAAAGGTGAAGCCAGGGCGATCATGATTAAGGCGAACGCCGCAGCAGAAGCCCGGAAGCGGGAATTCGAATCCATCAAGGCCTTCGAACATGGTCTCGAGATGGAAATGATGCGTGTTATGCCCGAACTCGGAAGAACCCCAGGCAAGACGCTTACGCTTTTGCTTGGGTCACCGTCTAATATCGTTCGCAGTCTTGCGGGCGATAGTGGACAACCGACAGCTGACGGCATGGCAGCGGTGAAGTCATTTGCTGAAAAGCATAACGTTCCTGTTGGAACGTTTCTGGCCGGTTTGCTCGCTGCCCTAGAGAATATGGGCAAAACCAAAGAAACCGCCAAAGAGCAGAAAGGAGACAAGTGATGAACTCAACTGTGTGGATTCTTTTTTTCGCAGCAATGGTGGTCGCTTGGATCATCTTTCTGCAATTTCGCAATAAGTCGATCCAAGACCAAACGAAGCGTACGATGCACGACGAAGAAGGAAAAGCGATAAAAGGCTACGAGACCAGGCGCGCAAGCGACAGGTCTTTCGGCGACTTTTTTGCGCAGTATCCTATATTGCCGAGTGCATTCGGTTTGCTCGCGTATGGTGCAACCGTATACCTGCTGCTCATTAAATCGTGGGCCGGCTCATTTTTGGGAGGGCCGACGATTCTTGCGAAGCTGTTCTATGCTGCGGCATTGTTCGGCTTCGCATTGGCGCTGATTGATTACAAGAACGTCAAGAAAATGGCGCTCAAGGCCGTCTTCTGGACAGTGGGCATACTTGTGTCGCTCTTGCTCGTGATGGTCCTGTTTCCGTCTCAGTTCCGACAGGCATCGTTTGCGGGAGATAAAGAAATCGAGGTCAAGGTCTACAAGGCCTACGAACCGGTTTCGACCGTCATGGTGGATGCGGCGAGATTCACGCAGGCTGTCTCCGACAGTTTTGCGCGAACTGAAAGCCCGCATCCGGACAGTGCGTTTTCCGAGATTTACATCCGGCCAAGCGATACGCTCTACTACGTGATGGTGCCTTTCAGGCGCGAAGCAGTAGAAGTGAGAAACATGCGGCTCGAGAAGGGGGACCGACTCGATCCACTCTTCACTATTGTGATTAATCCGTATTTACCCGGCAAATTTCATAATTTGACGCTGACCGGCCTTGGTGCGGTCGAGGCAATTCAGACAAACGGGAGACCGTTGTACTTGGGCGTGCAGAACATGCCCGCCGCAAAGAATTGGATTGCCAGGCATACAACGCACGATCATTCGATTTCGGATTTATTCGTTCGCAATGATCCGTTGTATACGCCGTTTGCGAAGAACGACAACTCCGTGTTTGCGTCGCTGCAGATGCAGCTCAACGGAAACTGGGAGTACGTTCTGCCGCCACTCATTTTCCCGCCAGCGGACTCGGCTCAGCCGATTTTGCTCGGTGTGAATTTGCAGCGCGGTGTCGGTCATGAATCGGCCGGTGGGTGGTATCGCTTGGTGTTCCGCATCCAGCATCCGCTCGTAGACAGTATGGCTATCGCAAAGCGATAGTGAACATAGTTCCTCAAACACGAAGGGACTGAAGACACAATGTGTTTTTCAGCCCCTTTTTTATTTTTATGTGTTGACAAAAGGCCTTTTTTGTGATAATATATAGACAGAAACAAAGAAAACACAAAGGAAAATCAACAAAAACAAAATGTCGTGGAGTAAGTGTAACTCAATTTCTAAACAATGTTTTTGAACCGTTTTCCTTGTGTGAGACGGCTGTATTTGTGTGAGCGCCAGAAGGAGTGATGATGATATTTCGCATTACATTACCATAAAAAATTCCGAGCATATACCGGGAGTGCCATGGGGATGTTACTTCTCGAAATCTCGGAGGGGAAATAAAAAGACCGCCGGCTAGAGTTATCTCTGACCGGCGGTTTGGTTTTGCGAAAGACGCAACCGTTGTTGTTGCCCGTAATAGGACAAAAGCGCAACGAGTGAGGCGAACGTGATACTTCCGAAAAGTATGCGCTCAAGAAATTGCGGAAGAACATACATTCCCGTTAACGCACCTAGCAGTATCATGAAGCACACGACATGGATGCATCCGCGCGCCTTCCCCCAGCTTGTTACTAGCGAAACCGTGCGGTTTCTTCTCGCTGTTCGAATGTTAATCAGCGCAGCAATGATTTCGATTGCGGCAGCTGACAGTCCGAGTGTGAGCACAACAGTATCATGCATCTGTAAGAGAAACCAGAGTAGCAGCAGAAAGCGAACGCAGAAATCCCTGATTGGATCCAGTGCGGCGCCGAAGTATGTCATCTGGTCGTATCGTCGGGCGATGACTCCATCGATCCAGTCTGAGAAGAAAATGATTGCAAGTAGCCAGAAAGCGAAGGTGAATTGCCCGCGGACGAGCGCGAATGTTGCGGGGACACACAGAAACAGTGCCACCAAGGTGATGAGATTCGGTGGAGAGATAATACGTTTTTTTCGGTCTTCGACCGGGAAATCCATTCGTGCAAGGTGCCGCAAGAAAGAGAGCACGCCGAATGCAATTGAAATCCACAGAAGGGTTTCGCTAGCCCGAATGACTGTCGGATCTAACGGATTATACAGGAGCACGCCTACCGTTAGTGTTTGCGTTGTCATTTTTATTTGACCAAACGCGTTTGATCCTTGAGACAGAGGAATTTCAAACTTTGACCGAAGATACGGTTTCAGCGCATTTGCAACAAACACCAGTAGCAGTTCCACCACCAGGAAGAAGGCTATCGCTTGCTTGTCGAAGTGTTGGACGCCGAAAAGCAGAAGCGGAATACTGATTAACACCTTGTCCGCTATTGGGTCAAGATTTTTTCCTTCTTCAGTGATTTGGTGTTTCCAGCGGGCGAGCGGCCCGTCGATAAAATCGGTGAACGCTGCGACGATAAATGTCGTAAACGCCAACCCGAATCTATCGGTCATGAATAGCCACATCATGATGATCGCGGCAAAGATCCGGAAATAACACAGCTGGTTCGGAGTGATGTATTCGAAAACCCAGCGGATGCCAGGAAGATCGAAAAACATCTGGAGCATATGTTCTTTTGCGCTGATCAACCGCGCAAAAAGACGCTCGATGGTTTCTCGCATGGTTAATCCTCGCTTTTAAAGGTTCGTTTTGTTGTTTGTGTATTTTATCGCGAAGTTCTCAGTTGTGCAAGGCCACGTCGCGCCTGCTATACTACATAATATGCAAAAGGATTTTTCCTATACAAAAACAGCTCACGGGAGACGAGGAAAGCTTGCAACGTCTCACGGAGATTTTCATACCCCGGCGTTTATGACGATTGCGACCCGAGGTGCCGTGAAAACACTTGAAGCTCAAGAAGTAAAACGACTTGGAGCTGAAATTATTTTGTCGAACACCTATCACCTTTTTATGCGTCCTGGGCTCGAGGTACTCAAAAAACACAAAGGCCTCCACCAGTTCATGAATTGGCATGGACCGATATTAACTGATTCCGGCGGCTATCAAATTTTTTCTTTGGCTAAACTTCGTAAATTGACTGAAGCTGGCGCGACATTTAAGGACCCATCGACAGGAAAAACGCATACGCTGACACCAGAAAAAGTTATTGATATACAACGGGTTATCGGTTCAGATATTATGATGGTGTTGGATGAGTGTCCGCCATACCCGGCAAGTCGCGAATACATTGAACGTTCTATGGCATTGACCACCCGGTGGGCCCTGCGAGCTTTGACGTACAAAAAAAAGAAACGTATACGTAAGCAAAAACTGTTTGCCATTGTACAAGGCGGAACATATCTTGATTTGCGGTACGCACATGCAAAAGAATTATCCCAGCATGATTTTGATGGTTTTGCCATTGGCGGCTTGGCGGTAGGCGAGCCAGAAGACAACATGTACGCCGCCATTAAAGCAACGGTTACACATCTGCCGAAGGATAAGCCGCGTTATCTTATGGGAGTTGGCTATCCGCATCAGATCGTGCAGGCGGTGAAACTTGGGGTTGATATGTTTGATTGTGTGCTTCCGACGCGAAATGCACGGCACGGCAATCTTTTTGTTTGGAAAACCCAGAGTTTGCGCGGAAAATTTTATACCACGCTGAATATTAAGAATGAGCGATTCGCCCGCGATACAAAACCCTTAGATCCGCTGTGCGATTGTGAAACGTGTGCAATGTATACGCGCGGATATCTTCGGCATTTATTTAAGACCGATGAAATGCTCGGCAAAAAACTTGCAACCATGCATAACATACGATTTTACCAAAAACTGATAGCAATTTTGCGTAGTTCGCATTGACGACTGCTGCTCAGGATGCCATACTACAGGTAGAAACAAAAAGTTAACAATGAATTTTGACAATACACGCGGAGGTGAACTTCGCTATTTTTTCTGTTTCAGAGGAGGCATACTATGCATCACAAGACGAGACGTCGATCTCAACGGAAAAGTAGACGCTATCAAAATCGATTATTCCTTCCGACGAAGATCAAAATGCCCCCGTTACTACGGGTGTACTCGCTAGCCAATGAAGTGAATGGTTTGCTTATGGAAGTGGATATGGAGTTTTTAGATTTCCAGTCCAGTTTCTCTTATTTAGAGGGAATATGGCGTATGCTTGTGAGACCAGCTGAAGAGGAGATGCTCGATTTTCTCACTGGCCTCGAAATCACCATCAACGATTTGTACAGTCGGAAATATCCCGACACAGAGTTTTTCAACCTGTCTTTTGGCAAGGTTTTTCCGAAAGCACGATCGTCTGTTCAATCACTGCTCGCCATCGCAGAGCGTCTGGGGATTGGCGGGACTGAACGCCAATTTCGAAAAAGCGATTTTCATGAACTCATGATGCTCTGCGCAAATTTCGGCGATATGAGTGCTGAAGAGCTGAAGAAGCTCAACCAGGAAAAGTTGCTTTGGAAGCCGTATTTTCGTTCTCATCGTGAACTTTTAGTTGCCGTGCTTATGTTACGATCCATCGAATCGCTGCGCGAATTATTGTCGCGCGCCGAATGGGGAAACCGTCGGAAGTTGCTTTTCGGCGAATCTCTTGATGAGTTGACTAACGGCGCTTGGGACGACACGTCGTTTAGTGGTGAAGATGAAGACGAAGAAGATGATGAAAATCATATGCCCTCGGCATAATACCCAGAGAAAGGAGTTTGCTCCATGGCACGTGGCGACAAGATTATTTTCCTGTCGGGAGGTGTCAGCATTCTTGGCGGGAAAGAGCAAATTTATGCATCGGGGCGTAATGAGCGTATCGAGCTAACGATTTCGGATTTTGATTTCGTTATGTACGACGTTCACTCAAATACGTTCCGCATCATAGATAGCAATCCGGGAATCCGGAAGTTGCACGAACGATACCATTTCACCCCGAACCGGGCGGGGTGCCTGCTATTCAGCGTCGAAAGCGACTTGGAGAATCTCGAGCTCGTTGACGCAGCGATTGAAGATGCGCTCAAGAATTTTCCAGTCAACCAGGTCGATGTCGGAATTACGCTGAGTGAAATTATTTACAACGCCATGCAGGTTGCGGCGGAACGGTCTCACAAGAAGGACATTCAGGTCTCGTTGCTGTACATTCCGAATTTCGGTCTGTTTCTGTCGGTGACCGACCAGCTCGGCCGATTCAATCTTGAGGATTTGCCGGCTTCGTTTTTAGATGCCGTAGGGAATCCCTCTCTTGCTGAGCATGGAAGAGGACTTCTCATAATCGCAGAACTTATGGAGTGGGTGGCTTACAATCCGTGCGGAGACGACGAAGGGTACAAGGAAATTCTGATTCGCATACCGATGACGAAAACCGAGACGTGAGAAAGTCTGACGAGCCTCAACGACGTCAAAGCAGATTATGGACCTTGGAACTACGAGCGGCATATCGAGGAATATGCCGCTTTTTTTTAATTGTTTTTTAAGGCGTGTCCGCCGAGGGCTTGACAAATCGGTGAGTTTGGTGTATACTACTTGGTTACTAAATAAGTTTTACCTTTTTCTTGAGCGCTTCTTTTGCCGTGGGGATTGTGAAGGGAGCGCCCAAGAAAGATACTAAGCTTACAATAGGTATAAGAAGGAGGTGACATCTCATTGCGATACTGCGCGAGACGTGGTACATCTACACATACCCGGCCGTCACGAGCCTTCTTACGATCTGTTGTATCGATGAAATTCATAAGACTCTCTCCTTATGCAATGTCTAGATGCAACGGTATCATTCGCACGGTTCGTGCGGCCAGGTAAAAAAACAACCGGCTAGGGAGAGACGGTTGTTTTTTATGTTTCTAAAATTATTCCTTCTCTTTTTTGTCCTTGTCTTTCTTTTTTTCTTTCTGCATCGCCTTTATCTGTTCGGCAATAGCCCGGTCTTGGCCGTCGTCAATAATGCGAAAATGGACGATGCGGAATTCTGTTTCGGGTGTTATTGGCTGACCATAAAAACTTTCCATAATTTTTTTGAAATTTTCAAAATCTTCATGATGCATGCTCGTGCTTCGATCTTCATCCGTAAACTCGTCAAACTTTTTGGTTTCGATAAGCGATACCTTTGCGAGGGCAAAGGGTTTGCGCTGGTTTGAGTCAATAAGTTCAACAGTTTCATTAGAGTTTACTTTGAGTACCGGCCACAGCTTGACAGCCGAGGTTTTTTCACCAGTGAGAATGTGAGAAATATATAGCGGATCAAATGCGATCGTGTTTGGCCTCATATTATTTTTGGTTCCGACCACTGATTGTGGTCTTTAATAAGTTGGACAAGCTCGTCGACGGCCTGTTCTTGCGGAACGGAGCGTTTTACGAGCTCTTTTTTTACATACAGATTAACTTTACCCGGGGAGCCTCCGACATAGCCGAAATCTGCATCCGCCATTTCACCTAGTCCATTGACAATGCAGCCCATAATTGCGATACGAACTCCCTTGAGGTGGCCCATTTTTGCTTTTATCTTGTTTGTGGTTTCTTCTAAATCATACAGCGTTCGCCCGCATGACGGGCAGGAAATAAATTCCGTTCGTGTAATGCGCACTCCGGTAGACTGCAAAATCGCGTAGCAGACAGGAATTTCATTTTCGGGCGGTTCGGTTAATGAGACTCGGATGGTGTCACCGATGCCCTGCATGAGAAGTGTGCCAATTCCGAGGGTAGATTTTACGCGACCTTCATCGGCATTGCCAGCCTCAGTAACTCCTAGGTGCAATGGATAATCCATTTTTTCCTCATCCATTTTTTTGACCAGCAACTGGTTCGCTGCGATCATGACGCGTGGGTCAGAAGCTTTCATCGCAATTACTAAATCTTCGAATTCGTATTTCTTAAATACGCGCATGTACTCCATTGCATTTTCTACCATACCCTTTGGCGTATCGCCATAGCGATTCAAAATTCTATCAGACAAGGATCCATGGTTTGATCCGATGCGCAAGGGCTTCTTCCATTTGCGCGCTTCTTCTATGAAGGGTTTTAACCCGTTTTCGATGCGTTTGAGTTCTTCTGCATAATCCGTATCAGTGTATGCTTTTTTCTTAAAGACTTTCCCATCCAAAAAGTTTCCTGGATTGATGCGGACTTTATCGGCTGTTTTGAGCGCTTCATATGCAGCCGCCGGGACAAAATGCACATCCGCAATAAGCGGGACATCGACGTGTACGAGTTCAACAACGCGTTTTCTTATATCGGAAAGCATCTGTGCGTGTTTTGGCGATTGCGTAGTAATCCGCACAAGCTCAGAGCCCGCTTTATAGCAGCGAGCGACCTGTTGCGCAGTAGCTTCTACATCTGAGGTCGGTGTGTTAGTCATGGTTTGAACGCGGACGGGATTTTTTCCGCCAATACCAATATCGCCGGCTTTTACCTCCCGCGTTTCCCTGCGGTCTATGCCACGCAGCGTGATGCTATGGACAAGGGATTCTTCTAACATGCTATTTATCAGTGTAGGCACTCGTGAGAAAAACGTCAAAATACGCGTTGACAGGAAAGCCCCATCTTTGTATACTAAGAACGATTATTTTTATATGGCTAGGAGGAAAAACACAAAGACAACCAAGTGGACAGCATCATCAAAACGGCCTAAGACAAAGGTCAAGACCAAGACCAAGACAAAAGGAGCTAGGGGTAGGAAGGTCAAGGTTATAAAAGCCGCAGAAGTGAAAAGCGTTCCGAAACAGATAGGGCATCAACGGGTGGCAGTATTGTTTGCGTTGGTTGGCCTTACACTCGGAAGCATCGGGTTTTTTGGTCTCGCATCCCTGTCTTTGTTTAAAGGAATACCCAAAGAGACTACAAAGAATGTATTGCACACAGCAAACCAAGTTACTGTACACGCCGCAGATGCCAGCATAGTAAAAACTCAGGCGGGATTTCCAGCTGCGCTTGACGGTGTTCCTGTTTCCAGCGGCGCCGCATTCGACATTGATGGAAATGGCACACTTGAGATAGTTGAGGGCACAAGCACCGGATGTGTGTATGTGTTTTCATCTGACGGGACACAGTTCGGAAGTTCTCCGCGAGCGAAAGCGCCTGTAGATTCATCAGCTACAACTCACTGTCAAAAAGCGTCACCCACAGATCCCTGGCCTATACAGCTATCCAAGGACAATATGGTGGTGGGTATGCAGCCGAAACCCGCACAGCTTGATGACGACGAAAATTTGGAATTTGTCATCGGCACTTGGCGTATTACAGACAATGATCCGGCAGACGCGAAACTCTATGCCTTGAACGACGACGGGTCTTTATTGTGGCAGACTCCAATTACTTGTGGACAGTACTGCACCTCTCCAGCGGTTGCAGATATTAATGGTGACGGAAAAGACGAACTTTTTTTCAGTACAGAAAATTCTGGTACAAACACCACAACCATTCTCGGACTTCAATCTGATGGAACTATGTTATCTGGATGGCCAAAAAAGATTCCCGGAGGGTATGCCGTAGTTTCAGTTGAGGATATGACGGGGAATGGAACATATGATGTTTTTGCCACAACCGGCTCACAGATTTTTGGATTTACTACCGCCGGCAATCAGCTGAAGGGTTGGCCCCAAGCAGGAGGAGCCATGGCATTGGGGGATGTGCAAGGGGATTCACAAAAAGAAATTGTTACCATCATTGAGGGCGATCCAATAGAGGGGGGGTTAAGACATGCCTATACGTTGCGGATCTATGACATCAAAGGGAACATCATTGCGACGCCCAAATGGAACTCTCAGACATTAGTTGCGCCAGAAGACGCTTCATATCTCCCGCTGCTTGCTAATTTAGATGCTGTCGGCTCTTATGAAATTGTTGTGGCAGATACAAATGCGAATTTGGTTTATGCGTTTCATGGGGATGGTTCGCTTGTGTATGGCTGGCCACAGTCTGCGCTAACATCGCCGTGGCTGACGGTCGGAGATATCAATAAAAACGGTCACGTTGACGTTATCCTTTCGGCCAGCTCTAATGACTTAACTCGATACACGGCTTTTACCGGAGATGGGGACTTGGTGCCAGGGTTTCCATTAACGGTGTCATCGGGAGGAGTTCAACCATTGAATGCTGATTTGGAAGGAAACGGGATCGTTGAATTGTTGTTCCCAACGAGCATCACTCAAAGCGACGGGAGCGTCGTTTCATACCTAAATGCTATTTCATTGGCGGCCACAAATACAAAGATTGTGACAAGCGGTGCAGAAACGGGTTGGCGCATGTGGGGCCGAGATACCCACAACGCTTTTCGATATAGTGAATAAAAAAACCACGCATGTTTTGCGCGGCTTTTTTGTGACGGTGTTTCCTCATCACAGCTTTTTGTAGCGGACGTTCAGAAGTCTGAGTATTTTTTTGCAGTGATCCAGATTGATCACATCGTCGGTAACCAGAAGGCCATAGACCTTCCAGATTTTCCCACTATCTTTGCGATAGGCCCGCATAGCGAGTCCAAGTGAGACGAGATCAAACTCAGTCTGAATTTTTTTTATCAGTTCTCGAATCGTCGCATGCCGTTCGTCAGTATAGGACTCTAATTGTGCAATCAGTCGTACGCATTCGGGATCTGTAATGTTAATCAATCCAAACGGTTCATGAACATCTGCGAGCTCCTCGCCCAGGGAATCCGAGTCCGTGGCAATGACATGGTATTTTTTCTTTTTGACACGTTTCATTATCTCGTGACGCTGTGGTTTCGTAAGCGAATCCGAATAAACCATGACCTCGACGTAGAACATCGGAGACGGAAGGAGCTCTTTGGCGCTATCGAGCGTGAGCTTGAGCGTGGGAATGTGTGAAAGTAGCGCACCGGCATCTTTCTCAAACGCCGGTTCGCGTTGCAGTGACCGCAGGGAGTCACGGCATTCCCAAAGCGCCGTTGGGTTGAACATCTCAGCTAACCCGGCGTGAGCTGCAACAGGCAAACAGAGCAAACAACAAATAACAACGAGCGCTTTTATGAAAGCAGCCTCCTTTCTGCAGTTTCTTTTTTTTGACTCTACCACACGCGTTCATGCCTAGTCAATCACATGGAATCACAACGTAAGCTGTGGTATGATACAAAAAAGATTTGGTAATACATGCGTATGTCAAAGAAAATTATTATTCCTCTCGCAGCGATTGCGTTTCTCGCTCTTATCGGAACAGGTGTTTGGTATTTGCAGGTGTCTCAGTCCGTGAATTCATCCGGACAAACTATGGTAAATTCGGCTTTAGTGAATACAGTGAGTGTCCAAAATTATTCAGTAACGCTTGCATATCAGCAAGGGGATGTATGGGTGTCGCAAAACGAAGGAGATTGGCATAAAGGAGAAACCGATTTCGTTCTTCATGAGGGCGATGGAGTCAAGACAGGTGAAAACAGTAAAGCTATTCTCGAATTCGAGGATGGGGATATTGTCCGCATGGATGCTTCGACCGAAATTTCATTAGTTTATACTAATGGTATCGCAGTAACAATCTTGCAGACGACCGGAACTACATATAATCGCGTCGCTAAAGATCAGTCCCGCATTTATCAAGTCGTATCGAGCCTCGGATCGGCGCAGGCGCTTGGCACTGCATTTGGTGTAGAGGTTACCGATGACAACATGAATGTAAATGTGGTTGAAAGTACGGTAAAAGTGAAATCATCTGACGCAGAAGCACAGGTCACCCAGGGAAAAAGTGCGAAATTAACAAAGGACGCCTCAAGTCTAGTAGTATCTGATATAGCTGGCGATAAACTTTCAAGCGATTGGTATACCTGGAATAAAGAAGAAGACACGAAGAAGCAGCTTGCGCTTGGCGTTCTTGATCAAAATCCAGATTCCACAGGTACAAACTCATCTGCCGATGAAAAATTTTCGCCTAAGATTACACTTGCAGTATCCACGGTCGCGAATGGTTTATCTTTCACGTGGGAAAGCGAGAATATGACTTCAACGGACGGATTTAAAGTGGTGCGTGGTGACGGCGAGAACCCAACATTCCCAGGAAACGATTATCAGTATATTCAGGATTCACACGCCACAAATTACACCTGGGAAATGAAAGACTGGAAAACATATCATTTTCGTGTATGCGCCTATGACGGGAGTATATGTACGCTTTACAGTAATGATGTGATCGCAACCGCGCCAAGTGACACGACAACTAAAGATACAAACCAGGACGAAGCACCAACGTATAAAGGGCCAAATCTTTCAGCGAAAGCCGAAGAGAGCGGTGTGGGCTTGTGGTGGCAGGATACATCGTCGCTCCCAGGATTCAAATATTATAAAGTTGTTCGCTCAGAAGATAATGCAGATTTGAAATATCCTGATGACGGGTATCTCACCGTGCGTAATAAAGGAGAAGAAAGCTGGCGTGACAAAACCTCCGTAAAAGGAACGGCATATTACTACCGCATCTGCGCGGTCGGCGATGAGGTATGGTGCGGACAGGTACAGAAGGTAACAGCAACCACCAAGAATGACCCGCCAAAAGCCGTGTCACTGTCTGCGACGTATGCTAATAAGAAAGTGACACTAACCTGGACAAGATCTACCGAAAGCGATTTCAAGTATTATAAAATCGTTTGGTCTAATTCCGATACCACACCAACGTATCCAGAGAATGGCTATATTGTGTGGGAGCCATTAACAACACTCACATATACCGACGCCGGACAGGTTGCTGACGGCAGAAAGACAGAGGTAGACTTGTCAGTCGGGACGTATTATTATAGCGTGTGCGTTGTTGATCAAGCTGATCAGGTTGCTTGTAGTAATGTTGTAAAAATTGAGAATGGCACAATTAAATAATTGAAGGGCAAAAAAACAGTCACGTTGTGTGGCTGTTTTTTTATTTCATTACTTGACAAATTATGAACTTTTTTCTAATGTAGAGGAACACAAAAACAGTGTATTAAAATGGGTGAGCAAAGAGCAAATCCGTTTGTATTTTATTTAGATAACCATAGTTATATGGAAGAACACATGCCACAGAACACACCAAAAAAGGGAAATCCAGCAATGTGGATTATCCTTATTATAGTTGTACTCATAGCAGTAGCTGCATTTCTTTATTATGGTGGATTTTTTGATACAAATACGAATTCGAATACCAATACCGTAGCAAATACGAATACGGGGATGAATACGAATACAGAAGTTAATACAAACAGTGAAAATATGAATACAAGTGATATTGATACCTCTGACTGGAAAACGTATGAAAACACTAAGTATGGATATAGTTTTATGTATCCGGGGGATTGGTCAGTAAAAAATTCAAAGATAGTAGAAGGGTCATATGCAACTTCAGGTACACACGATGAATTTATAATCTCTCCCACTAATTCATCACTAGATTTTGCGCCAGCAAGTAATTGTTATGTAATGGTTTATACCAACCCAGATAATTTAGGTCTTGAACAGTGGGTTCAATATGCCTCTATTTATAAGAACACTGGTTTGCAAATAATTACAGAGGAAAATTTCAAAATAGATGGTTTAGAGAAATTGTTAGTTACCGAAGGAGGTGCAAATTTCACAAAATCACAATCCCTGTTTTATAAAAACTCCTCCAATATTATAAGATTTTCGTATTATAAAGAAGTTGATGTTTCTCCAGTAGAAGAGTTTAAGAAAATAAGTTTAAATTGTGAAAAAATACAATCAACATTAAATAAATAAAAAAACCAAACGTTCTTTAACAACCTAATTCAAGGAGGTCTCAAATGAGACGCTTTAGTTTTTTTCTAGTTTTATTGTTTGCACTAACTACCTGTTTAGTTCAGGCGCAAGTTCCTGATTTGCAATTACCTTTTATGTCTGGTGATACCTGGTGGTGTTCACAGGGCTGGAATGGTACAACTTCTCACACTGGCGAGGCTGCATGGGATTATAATTTTGGAGTAGGCGCGAGTGATCTCGGGTATCCTTTGCTTGCCGCTGCCTCAGGGAGAGTAGTTTTCTCAGGAAGATCAAAACACGTTGTTGATGAGATTAATAGCCTCTATAGGAATGATCTTTTTATTGACGAATTCCAGGTTGTTTTGTAGTCTAAAGGAAGACAAAAAAAGTCTATTTCAAAACGGGTGAGCAGCATGCTTAGTCGTTGATATTTATTTAGATAACCATAGTTATATGGAAGAACATATGCCCGAGAATAAGCCTCAAAATCGATCCGCAACACTGTGGATTATCTTAGCCGTGGTCGTACTTGCTGCTGTAGCTTTTTTCATGTACTTCGGAGATTACGGCCAGAATGCTAGCACGAATGAAGATGACATGATGAATTCCAATGCAACCATGAGCTTCAAGAACGATCATAATATTATTTTAAACCCCGAATATTCAATCACCCTGGAAGATGATTGGCAAGATATTAAGTCGAACATTACAAACGACATTTATACTGCAATTAATATTAAGGGGACTAATTTAAAGATAATTATTTTAGAAAAAGTGATAGCAGATGAATATGGTACCCCAGCTGAATATTTAAAAGCTAGATCGTTTGAATTTTCATCTACATACGAAGAAATTGAGCCAAAAGAGGTGGTCCCTAGTGGCTTCCCAATAGCAAAACGAATGTTTGCTTATGATTCTAAAACACTTGTTGCAGCGGCAATAAATCTTGATGGGGACATGGTATTATTTGAAGTTGCGGGGCCAAGCTCAGAAGATGTTGAGTCAACTGTTGATCACTTAATTACCTCAATAAATAAATAATTAGATAAAAAGAGAACCTTAACAATATAGAGTAACTAAATCTTGAAATTCTCGTGAAAGGAGAATGTAATGTTGTGTATGAAACAAAGAAAGGCTTTGCTTTTCTTGGTAGCATTATTCTTTATTGGAGTAATGTACCAACCGGCGCTAGCAACTGAATCAGAAATTTTATTTCAGTTGCCAGTGGATGACTATGTAGTCGATGGCTATTACTTTGGAGAACCCCTTGGTGGTGGCATTTATCATCTTGGTGAGGATTGCGCTAAAGATCCACTGACTCCTGTTTATGCCATTGCTGATGGAGAAATCATTGCTCAAGAAATTGGTTTACACACCAACTTTGGCTATGTTTCTGTAATTGAGCATGATTTAGGGAATGATACCTATGTGTGTTCAGTAATTGGTCACCTCCGACAAGTTGGCTATCAAGGTGATCATGCTACCTTATTAATCTTCCCAATTAATCTTCCCATTGTCCGATTATAAAGCAAAAGCGCTTCAAGACTGTGGGTAATCTCCTGCTGGAGTACGTTGATATGATCGCCATGTTTACTAAGTCAACCATGGGCTAATCGATCAAAAAACAGTTATTTTTACTAATATTAGTATCTTGTGGATATCTGCCCTTGACAGAAAAACCATATGGGTATACGATATCTTGTTACATTGTCAGATTTGCACATTACATTTCACAACAAATAAGACAATTTTTAGAGGAGAGAGTCTTCGTTACCCACGAGGTTAAGTCAAAGGGTTTATTGTTTCTGCGCTGTTTTTGGCGCTAGGATACAAGCTGAGGTCTGCTTGCATTCCGCATGAAACGATAGTCACTGATCGTAAAGCGATTGGGAGATCTCTTCTCAAAAGAATACGCGAAAGCGGTCCTTTTAGAAGATGTCTCTTAGTCGCTTTTTTTCTTGGTTGAAGTATGTTAGTGAAACTCGCTGATATACTCCTCCCAATAAAGGAGTTGCTCATTGAAAATTCCATACTATACATATGTAGCCTCCTATGAGTCGGCTTACAAAGTCCATTCATAGGAGGTTGCATAGTGCGACGTCTGGCACTGCCACCGGGCCAATCGGTGAAGCGGAAAGGAGTAATCAATCGTGAAAAAGATCGTTCTCGCCGGTCCGCCGAGGTCCGGCAAAAGTTGTCTGCGCGAAGGTCTGAAACAGGCCATTCGCGCTATACCCGGGGCGCCCTATCCCTACGTCATCACGGCTTGTCCGGATGGCGAAGGCGCGTGGTTTCAGAGAGCCATGAATCATGATCCTGAAACCGCAACGGCGTGCAAGGTGGCCTACAAAGCCAAATTCACGCCTGAATTTGTCGAGCGCATCAAGACTTCGGTCCAGCTGTGCTCGCTCGAGCTCACGCTCGTTGACATCGGAGGTATTGCCTCCCCTGAAAACGAGCAAATTTGTTCGGCGGCCACACACATCGTCATCCTCGCGGGTGACATGACCAAGGTCGACGAGTGGCGTGAGTTCGCTCGAAAGCTCGGTCTTACCGTAGTAGCGGAAATTTTTTCCGACTACAACGGTACAAAAGATTTCGTCGAGGACATCGGCCAAGACGGAATTTTGCGAGGAAGCGTTCATCATCTCGAACGAGGTGAAAACGTCTCTGAGCGCCCGATGATTCGTGCGCTTGCCGAGCATCTGGTGAATTTGTAACAATATTGCCGGGCCACCTCTGGTAAATGAACGACTAAAAAAAATGCCGTTTGATGGTGGAGAATGGCGAAAGGAGACAAAAATGTCTACTTATAAAGTTAATCTCGAAAAAAACGACATCTTGCGCATCGGGTTCGGTGACCCGGCACAGAATGACCAGATCGTCCGCGACGCTGAATCGCGTCTGGACGAAATGATCGCCGCTGGTGAACTCACCGGTGGTGAGCTGATCAAGGTCAACGGCCCCGCCAGCCTGCCAGTGGCGATGCTAATCTCCCATAAACTGTGCCATCTCTATGGTGCAGTTGCGTGCTTCGACCCGAAGTTGTCGAAGTATGTCGTCGCCATCGCGCATGGCGGCAAGTATCAAGTCGGTCAACTGATCGACTAAGATAGTATGGAATCTACCAGGAAGTCATGCAGAAACTCTACTTGAGTTCTGTGTGACTTCCCACTGTTCCTCGGATGCGTATCCGAGCTGATGAGTCCAAAAGGACGAAAACAGTCTGTTCATTGAAAATTGAGACTAGATACAGATTCGCTACTTTATAGGAAATGTAGAGTATATCATTATTGGTATTTTCTATGTTTCCTATAAAGAAACTGGCGAAACTAGCGGCCATAATTGCTAGCATTTCACGCTCACGGGTCAAATATAATTAGAGCTCACGAGCACGAAAGGAGAAATGAAATGGAGATGATAAGTATAAAAGCCACCAAATATGGTTTTGCCGCCATGTGGGAGTCAGGTGGAGGCTTGACGAGTGGCGGTTCTGCCACGATAATCACGGGTCGGAACGGTGAAAAACGCCGTCCGATCTACATCCCCCGCGGCGGCCATCTGGCCTGCGGCAATCATGCCCTAATTGGTGTCGACGACGGTTTCTATATCGTCACCGCTTCGGTTAGGCGCGGTAGCCGCGATACGGCTTCCGTCGTGCGTATCGTTTCGACGTCCGTAAAGGACATCGATGGCGAAAAGTGGGAAGCGAAGGCGGATGTGGAAGAGGTGAATACTTTCTCTCGAGGCGAGTGGGATCACCCGCTCGACGAGAAGTTTGCTTCGGCAGTCGAAGCTGCTTTCCGCAAGGCCTCTTCCTACCACTGCCGTTCGGTCTACTACATCGACACCTCGCCTCGAGAGGAGATGTCCGAAGTTGACAAGAAGAAGCGGCAGGAGGAGATGGCTCGGCAGGACGCCAAACGCGAAGCGAAGAGGAAAGCGAAAGCCAAACGCGAAGCTCGCGAAAAAGCCGACGCCGAAGCTGTCAGTAAGGCGGCCAAGGAAGCCGGTCTCGGTGCTCGCATCGAAGCGGTCAATGCCCGACTCTCCACTCTCGGTCGCCAGACCGTTAAGCTCGGTGAAGTTTCCTTCGGGTACGGTTGGCAGAGCCAACTCTACACAGAGGATAATGTCGCTCGCATCGAGCGGCAAGTCGAACAGGCGGAACGCGAGGCTGCGGAAAAGGAGCGTAAGCGCCAAGTGCGCGAAGAGTTCCAGCCGCAGTTCGAGTCGTTTCAGTCTCGCGTCGAGGCGCTCGATCTCACGATCGAGTTCACCGAGGAGAGTGCTCGTCTGAGCAACTACCAGAGCTTCCTCTACACCGACGAAGGACTCGTTCGGTTCGGGGAGGAGCTGGAGCGGCTCGAGGCCGAGGCCATCGAGACCCGTCGTCAAGCCGACGCCCAGGTCGCGTACAACAAGGCCAAGGCAAAAGCGGAAGCTGACGGTCTGCCCCAGAACATCGAGATCTGGAAGCGGACTGGCGGTCGGACGAACGCCGGCAACGGCTGGGTCATAGACCAGGATGGTCAGGATCGCGATCCCACGTCCATATGGAACTCGAACCCGCGTCGCCTCCAGCGATACGGAGAGGGTTACATGGTCTGGGAGCAGATTCTCCATGGCGAGGTTGTTCTCCAGTGGTCGAAGGGTTCTTCGTCTGCTCTGCATAAGTTTTCGGTCATCTACCTTCCCGAGGAAGGTCTGACCGAAGCTCAACTCGAGCGGATCCGAGGAATTCAGGATGATCTCGATGCGGAATGGGAAGGCACCCGTGGGATGGCTTCAGGTAAGCCGTCACCTTCGGTCGGTGACGGATGGGGTATAGTTAACTAGTCTCAATATTAACCAGTTTCAAGGAGTCTGGTTTACCAAAACTCCTTTCTGTCCAGAGATGCTAATCTCTGCTGATGAGTCCAAAAGGACGAAACAGAAACAAATTAAAAAATCCGCCGGGCTACAGGTCGGCGACTGTATCAAATCAAGATATAGTGTGAGTGATTCTTTTTGACAGCTTATATATAAACAAGTGATCAGAAAGTAAATCTCTCTCCTCTAAACACCACTTCTTGGCTTGTATAAATCTCAGTCGTTATCGCTCTGTAGCCCCGTGGATTTTTTGTATCCAATGCAAAAAATGAAAATTCTTAACATAAGGCTCCATGTCTTTTAGGAGAATTTTCATATCCTTAATTTGTCTCCTATTTTGCACAAGTTTGTGCACTAATAATAAGAGGCACTCGAGTCATCTCCGATAAAAAGTTTTTGTGGCGGGAGCGACGAGATTCGGCTTCGGCTCTCGTCGTGCCGTCGCACTCCTCGGCCTAACCACCGTCTCGCGGCGCCATCTGCTGATGGCGCACCGCTCCGGCGTTCTCGTCTCGACGCACCACAAGCGGTTGTGTTGCTTCGTCCCTTCATATTTGAAGTTATATGGCGGGAGCGACGAGATTCGAACTCGCGACCTTCTGCGTGACAGGCAGACGCTCTAACCAGCTGAGCTACGCCCCCATATGGCTGGTAAGAACCAGAATACAAGGCAATGTGGATATTGTCAAACTTTCCTTTTTCTGTTATAATGAATTCACTAAAAGAATTTTCCTAACGAAACTTTTATGAGCGATGTTATTTCGAAAAATATCATCAATTTATTGGGCCTTGATAAGCTTCCTGAAGAAAAACAGAAAGCGCTGTTAGATCGTATGTCATCGGTTGTGCAATCACGTATCGCTCGCCGAGTTGATCGCGAACTGACCGACGAGCAAAAAGCTGAATTCAACAAAATGGTTGAAGATGGCGCCGACGAGCAGAAGTTGAATGCGTACCTGTCAGAACATGTTCAGAAATTTGATGAGATTGCGACCGAAGAGATTCTCAAATTTAAAGAGGATATGGTGCAAGAAACCGACGCGATTAAATCGGCACTAAAGGAATAAAAAAATCCCTATGACCGACAAAAAGAAAGTCGATGCACTCCTTTCGGCCTACGAGACTTTTAAGCAACGATTGACGGAGTTAGGATCGCGGCGCGATGCGCTTATCACTGAAGCGCAAAAACGTTTAGATAATTCAAAGCTTGAGGACGTCATGAAACGTATCAAGTCATTTTAATATACCCCTATGCCAGATTCCCCAGACAAAATGACAAAAGACCCGAGAGAGCTCGGGGAGGCCCCCGTCGTTGACGTGGAGCAAAAGGAGGAAGAAAAAGATCCGGAAACCGTAGCTGAAGAGCTTCGGGGTAATGCGGATCGCGATATGAGCGAATTCAAAGAGGTGATACCTGATGATGTTGCTTCGACTCCGGAAATGAGCGATGTCGTAACCGAGGCTGAAGAAGCGCATGACGATTTTGAAAAAGCGACTGATGAAGTGGTGGGTGAGGCTCAAAAAGAATCGCAGCAACAAGAGGCTCAAGCGGCTGAAGCAGAGCCGACAAAAGTTGAAATTCCGCCAGATGTCTATGATCAGTTGAATAAGAAGCTTGAGAGGATATTTTCGGTGTTGTCAGAAAATCCCGATCTCGAGTCATACGCAGGCGAGAAGTCTCACATAGAGGCGCTTCAGGGAAAGCTCGTTGAAGGAAAAATTTTCGATGAGGTAAAATACGGCCACGATCAAGACGGAAAGCTTGTGCTTGAAGATGGCGCAAGCGTGTATGATTTTTTAAAAAAAGAGCAAGCGCAAAATAAACAGTCGTCGGGTGAAGATAACGAAGTGTTACGGCAGGAACAGCCTATGTACGATGCTTTGGACGATCTGAAAGCTGATTACGACGCAAAACAGGGCGCAGAGAGTAAAGAAGGGAAAGAAAAACTTCGCGAAGACATTCTTACTAAGCTCGACGGAGGAATAGAAATTGTCCGAGGCCTCTACGATCAGATGTCTCCCGAAGATCAGCAATCTGATCGCGGTAAAGAAATGGCGGGGATTTTGCAGAGCGTCGAAGCCGCAAAAGCGCAAAGTGTTGACGCAGGCAACGACGAGATTACGGTAGAACTTCGCGATGGAGAAGGGAATATCCGCAAAGATGAAAAAGGTGAGCCGATTACTCAGCAGGAAGGAATTCCTGTTGACGGAATTATAGACGCCTTAAAAGCTCGTCAGGCTGAATATGATGTCCCAGATCTAGGTGACGATGAAAAGCGCCGCATGAAACAGCTTGAAGAAATTATTCCACAAGACGAGCGCTTGGCGGATTCTGCAGCAGTCCCGCCAAAGAATGTCGATCATTTCAATGATAAGAATAAAGCTGAGTTGGATGCGCTCATGGCAAAAGCAAAAGAGGCGTCCGCAAAAAAACGTGAACAGATAGATGACATTATTCAGACGCTCGAAGATAACAGCAAGCCGTATTTTGAAAAGCATTTTGGCAAAGCGTCGACAGAGCTTACAAAAGAAGAACAAGACAAGCAGCACCTGCGCACTGAGCATGAAGCATATTTGATTTCACAGGATTCGCGCGCAACCGGCACTCCAGAAGGCGATTATGAAAAGGCGATGGACGAAATGTCCAAGCGTCGTGAATTGGTGCTTCCGCAAGAAGAGAGCCCAGAATCCGAGCCGACGCCTGAACCAGTTCCTGAAGAAGAAAATCCTGAAGAAGAGGATTCAAAGCCAGAAGAAGACAAGCAAGATGACACAGAACCAATTCCTGAACAGCCGAAACCTGAGGAGGAAAAACCCGAGGAAGAACCCGGAGAAAAATCGTCTCTTGAGACACTGCGAAACGCATACGCCGTCGCGGTAAACGGAAAAAAGAAATTTTTCGGGCGTGTTTCCCAAGAACACGTTGAAGATATTCGCGCAGCCTATGAAGACGCACTTGAAGATAAATTCCGCAATCAAATCAAAGAAGAATTCAAAGGAATGGATCTCGAAAATCAAGAAGTTCTAGAGCAATATCTTGAACGCCAGGCTGAACTTGCGATTGATGCTATGAATGAGCGGGAATTGCTTGTTGATGCGTTAAATACGACCGAAGATAAGAAAGGAAAGAAATTTAGAGATTGGTGGAAGAGAAATCCAAAAATGCGCATGGCAATTAGCGTAGCGTTAACGGGTACCGGTTTTGCCGCGGGCATGCTGGGTGTTCTTCCGGTTGCAGGCGCGGCATTTGCGGCAAAAGCAGCGCTTTCAGGAGTTGGCACGACCATGACTACCGCATCCGCGTGGGAAGCAGGCCGTCGTCGTTTTAGTAAAGAAAAAGAGATGTCAGAGGAACAGATCAAAGAAATGTCATATGAAGAGCTTGAAGAGATCTATGCCGCACAATCAGTTGGTGCAGCCGATCATGCGTCCAAACGCGGAAAATACAGGACATTCTTTGGCCGTGAAAAAGACAGTAAAACTGCAGGCTACGTCGAAGAAGAGTTGAAGCGCCGTGCGAAAGAAGCTCTACGTAAGCAGGCTAATGAAATGAGAGAAAAGGGCGCAACCACAGAAGATATTTTGTATGACGCGATAGACCAGGTGTTAGCCAACGAAGAACAAGGGCATGAGGAGCTTGAAAAACGCACTGATTGGCTCAGAAAAAATAATATTAAGAAATGGGCTACTTCAGCAATAGCAGGCGGAGTCGTGGCGACACTGGTTGGGGTTCGAGGTTTAAATAAAATGAAAGAAATGGTCGATGCAAAAGCGCCAGTTCCAAATGCAGCTCAACCCGAAGCGCCGCAACCGGACGCTGCAAACCCTGAAACAAGCGTCCCGCCTGCTGGCACTGAAAGCGGAGCTACTCCAGAGGTCCCGCCTGTTGCTGCAGGAACCGAAGCGGCATCTGCTGGTACTGAAACTGCGGCGAACGCAGCAGCAGAAACTGCACATGATGTGGTTACCGTAGAAAAAGGCGATTCCGTTTGGAAAGTTGTCGAGAACCAGCTTCATGAACGCATGGGTGACAAATTTACCAGCATGCCCGAAGGCGCTCGAACACACCTAATCGATCAATTTAAAGATCGGGTCGTGGCAAATCCCGAACAGTTCGGTTTGCATGATGCGGATAAATTAATGCCGGGAGATAAAATTGACCTCTCGCATTTGTTTCAAGGTGATGCAGTGAAAGAGGCCGCTGAAAAAACCGCAGAATTAACACAAGACCAGATCCATAACATTGAAGCGAATAATGATATTTTGCGGCAGTGGGTTCTTGAGAATCCAGGAGAGCAGCTTACCAGCAACAACGTCGATTCGATTATTGAACATGTACGAAACGCGGCAGAAGGTGCCGGTGAAGCGGTGCAGCAGATGCAGGGGAATGAAGTTGCGGAACAATATATGGCATGGCTTGGCGATCATCCAGAAGCCGCTCATTTGAACTTTAAGGATTCCATGATGCAATTTGCCACTGATCAGCAGCACGCACATGATGTTGCGGAAGCCGCAAAGAACGTCCCTGATGCGGTGAAGAATACGTTTGATCCGCTCCGTAACTGGATAGAGCAAAATCCGGGCAAGCCACTTGATAAGGAAACATTTTTGAAGTTAGTAAATGGTCCGACTGCGCACGAAGCCTTGGAAGCCTCTGGTCAGCTTACGCACGAAGCCGTGGGACGGATTCCGGAAGCATTGGAGCCGCTGACAAAATATACTGACTTCGTAGAAAGTGGCCACGAAATTGTGTTGAAAGCTGGCGTAAAAGCCATGAAGCATGCTGGCGAAATTACCGATACGCTCTTTAATGAAGGACACGAAAATACAGTGAAAGCACTTACTAATCTTAAGCTAGGTGATATTATGAAGGGCGTGAAAGGAGCTGTGTCAAAGATGGAGGGCGTGGACGACAGCATGGCGCATAAATTTGCAAAAGCAGCTAAAGAATTGGTAAAGCAGGCTGATAAAGCAAGTGGCAGCCCCGTCGACCGCAATTGGACACTTGGCATGTTAAGCAAAGTTGTGCGCCTATCTGAGAAAGGGAAGTAAGGTGCGATAAATAAAAACCGCCAATTTGTTAACCGGCGGTTTTTGACCTCTGTTGAGAGGAAGTTCTATTAAAAGATCGAAGCAGTTGCTAAATTTGGCCCGTGTTCACGTTACTTTATGAAAAAATTTTTAACCTACTGGCTCCCCGTACTCCTGTGGGCAGGACTCATTTTCACTCTGTCGAGCATCCCTAATTTAAAAAGCGAGCTCCCGGCAGGGTGGGATCTATTTATGCGGAAATGTGCGCATGTTGCAGAGTATATGATTTTTGCATTTTTATTCGTTCGGGCATTTTCATCATCAGGACGCGTAATCTGGATTGATGTCTGTTTTGTCATTTTGCTGGTTACCCTGTTTGCGCTTTCAGATGAGATCCACCAAACTGTTGTTGTCGGCCGTCACGGATCGTTATGGGATGCCGGGCTCGATACGCTGGCGGGGATTTTTGGGGCGATTATCTCCCGGAAAATATTGCTCTTGTGGGCAGACCGCAAAAAGAAAATTTGATATACTTTTTGTATGGACAGAAATCTAGCACTTGAATTTGTTCGGGTAACCGAAGCTGCCGCCATTGCTGCCGCAGAGTGGATTGGTTTGGGCGATGGGAAAGCCGCTGATAAGGCAGCGGTAGACAATATGCGCACACGTTTCAATCAAATTGATTTTTCAGCAATCGTTAGAATCGGCGAAGGCAAAAAAGACGAAGCAGCAGAGCTGTATGTTGGTGAAGAGCTTGGGACTGGCAAGGGTCCGAAAATGGAAATCGCCGTTGACCCGCTGGAGTGCACGGACAGTGTCGCGTATGGGCGTTATAATGCAATGTCTGTTATTGTCGCGGGCAATGAAGGTTCGTTGTTTAGCGCTCCCGATACCTATATGGATAAAATAGGAGTAGGTAAAGAAGCGGCTGGAGTTGTAGATTTAGATGCGCCGGTAAAAGACAATATTACGAAAACCGCCCGCGCTATGGGCAAAGACGTGCGTGGGCTTACTGTTATGATTTTGGATCGTCCACGGCACGAACAGCTCATTGCTGAGGTTCGGGATACTGGTGCTCGCGTTCGGCTTGTGACTGACGGTGATGTTGCGACAGCCATAGCTGCGTGTATGCCAGATAATGAGGTGGATATGATTTTGGGTGTTGGAGGAAGCGCTGAAGCGGTCCTTGCTGCTGCGCCAGTGAAAATCATGGGTGGCGGATTTTTTGCTCGGTTTGCACCCGCAAACGAAAAGCATGCCGCACTTGTCGCTGAAGCAGGACTTGATACAAAGAAAATCTACAGCGCAGAAGATCTGGCAAAAGGCGACCAATTAACATTTACCGCCACGGGCGTCATCGACGGTCCATTTTTACGAGGGGTTGTCTATCAACCGCACGCCATTGTGACCCATTCAGTTGTGTTGCGCGGCCAATCCGGAACTTTGCGCTATATCGAAACTCATCATGATGCATATAAGAAATAAATAATTATCTCTATGAGCGAATTACATTCAATCGCAATGAAACTTGTCGCAAATCATAAAGGATTATTAGCCGCAGACGAAAGCATCAAAACCGCAGGAAAACGGCTTGCATCCATAGGGCTTGAGTCCACAGAGGAAACCCGTCGGCAGTACCGCAATCTGTTCTTCACGACACAGGGTATAGAAGAGGGGATTTCTGGTGTGATTTTGTACGAAGAAACCATGGCTCAAAAGGCCGATGATGGAACGCCGTTTGTTGCGTTGCTGCAGCAAAAGGGGATTGTCCCCGGCATCAAAGTTGATAAAGGCGCAAAAGAACTCGCGTTGTTCCCCGGAGAAAAGGTAACGGAAGGCCTAGATAAACTTCGGGAGCGGTTTGAAGATTTTTATGATCAGGGCGCGCGGTTTGCAAAATGGCGCGCGGTGATAACCATTGGTGATGGTATTCCGACAGACTTTTGTATTTTTGCAAACGTTCATGCATTAGCTCGGCATGCAGCGCTTGCCCAAGAAGCAGGGATAGTGCCGGTTGTTGAGCCAGAAGTACTCATAACCGGTGACCACGATCTTGCGACAAGCGAAGAAGTTACGACAAAGGTGTTGAAAGAATTGTTTGAGCAGCTCAACGCTCATCGGGTTGATTTGAAAGGAACTCTATTGAAATCCAGCATGGCGATACCGGGGGATACATGTAAAATGCAGGCAAGTCCAGAGGAAATAGCAGAGGCAACAATCCGGATGTTTGAAGCATCTGTCCCAAAGGAAGTCCCCGGAATTGTCTTTTTGTCGGGTGGCCAATCTGCCGTGCAGGCGACCACAAATTTGAACGCAATCAATAAACGCTCAAAAGGCCCGTGGACAATTAGTTTTTCCTACGCGCGCGCGTTGCAGGGCCCAAGTTTAGAAATTTGGAAAGGAAAGAAAGAAAACATAGAAGCAGCGCAGGCAGAATTCATGAAACGGCTTCGCGCAAATGTCGCTGCAAATCATGGAGAGTACACGCAAGATATGGAATCATAAATACCAAAAAGCTTCACGAAGGTCGTGAGGCTTTTTTGTTTTCAGCAGATTATTTTACTTCTTTGACTATAGCCTTGAATGCGTCCGGATGCTTCTGAGCGATTTCTGATAGCACCTTGCGGTTCAAATCGATTTTTTGTTTCTTCAAGCCTGCTATGAATTTCGAATAGGTGGTTCCTTCTTCTCTCACCGCTGCATTAATCGAGACATTCCAGGTGCCGCGGTTGACGCGTTTCTTTAGTTTGCGTCCTGAATAAGCGTGTGAACCGGCATGCAAAGATGCTTCGCGCGCAACTTTAACCGAACTTTTTCGGTTCCAGCGGAATCCTTTTGTCTTTGAAAGAAGTTTTTTTCGGTGTTTAATGTGGCTTGTGCCTCGTTTGATTCTCATAGATATGGTTATTTATACGGGGTAACTGAGTGGATTGTCTTCTCAAACGATTTCGGCATTTTGACATCCCGACGTTTACGACCTCGCACGGTTCCAGTCTCTCGTGAATTAAAATGATCCTGCCCGGCTTTGCGGCGCATGATTTTCCGTTTCCCGGTTTTCTTGATCCGTTTCGCGGTTGCTTTGTGCGTCTTGATTTTCGGCATAGGAGTGCTTCGTTATTTTTTTTTAGTAATAAGTAAACTCATGCGCTTTCCGGCTTTTGAGATTTCTCCGTCCTGGTAGGCTTTGTCTCCGAGCAGATCGACAAACTGTTGCATTTTTTCGAGTGCCTTGTCTTTAAAACGGTTTTCGCGTCCCCGAAGGATAATTTCGAGTTTGACGCGGTTGCCACGTTCAAGGAATTTCAGCGCCTGTGCAATTTTCATCTCAAGGTCGTGCGCGCCGATTTTAAATGAAATCCGGATTCCTTTTATTTCGGATGCCCGTTGTTTCGTCTTTTGTTTGCGGGCCGCGCGGTCCTGTTGGTATTGATGTGCGCCCCAGTCTAAAATTTTACAGACAGGCGGTTCGGCATTAGGTGAAACTTCTACAAGATCAAGTCCTTTTTCTCTTGCGAGATCGAGCGCGTTGTTCGTGTCCATAATGCCCAGCTGTTCGCCAGTGTCAGAGATAACCCGGACCTGTGGAACGCGAATTTGATTGTTCGCTCGGTGTTGTTTCGTACTAATTGTCGTAAAAAATTACTAATAAAATTGGTCTTGGTGGAGATGGCGGGAGTCACACCCGCGTCTTAAACGAACGGCTCGACAGACATGGTCTACATGACATAGGTCGTTTTACACCTTGGATAAAGAAAGGAATACGTCCAACCCGCTTTATTGCATACATGAGTAGATTCACCGAACGACGCTCACGTACTCAGGGTTCGGTGTCCTGAAAGTTTGACACCAGCGTTCTGATATCAGGAGTCTCAGAGACTGATGGTAGTTACGTCTTAGGCAACTACTGGCGCAAAGGAAGGTACAAAGGTGTTTGCAAATGCAGTCTTCACTTTGCTGACAAATGATTTGGCATTTGTTCGTTGTTCCGCGGTTTTACGCCTCGCAGGAACGGTGGCGGTCATGCACATGTAAGGAGCACTTGTGTTTAATCGATTATGAACATCCCCATAACAAGAAGTCACGGAGGTTTTGGTTCTTAATTCTTTCGGCGAAGTTTTCGCCTCATTTCGCGGTTGACATCACGTTCCTTAATGGATTTTCGTTTGTCAATTTTACGTTTTCCGCGTCCAATACCTAGTTCAACCTTCACAAGACCGCTCTTAGTATAGAAAGAAATCGGGACAATTGTCAACCCCTGCGCTTTCAGAACCCCGATAAGGTGGTTCACTTCAGAGCGTTTGACTAGCAGTTTTCGGCTTCGGTCTGGGTCGGCGGTTGCAGGCTGTCCGGCTTGATAGGGCGGAATAAACATATTAGCGAGCCAGAGCTCATCGTTATGGATCTGCACGAAGCTTCCTTTCATGTTCCCGCGGCCAGCCTTTAACGACTTCACTTCGCCCCCGGTCAATACAATACCCGCCTCAAGTTTGTCTTGAATTTCATAGTCAAATAAAGCTTTCTTGTTGGTGAGTCGTTTCATAGGTATCTGTATTGTAGCAGGGATTTCCTGCGTTTTCATGAACCAATGGGTATAGCATGGTTTTTGGACCCACGCAAGGCAGAAGGGATGCTATACTACAGGATATGAGGATGAAGAAAGCTCTTGCTGATCAACTAGAAAAAACAATCCACGAGTTGTGGCCGGATGTTGCTATTCCCCAGATACAGATCGACTATCCGCCACGGCCGGCGTTTGGGGATTATTCCTCAAGCGTGGCGTTGCAGCTTGCGGGCGTGGTGAAATTGCCGCCACGGGAGGTTGCCGAAAAGATCGTATCGAATTTTCCTGCACACAAAGATATCAAGAAAGTCCAAACTGAGGGTGCTGGTTTTGTGAATTTCACGCTTTCTGATGCTGCGGTTTTGACGGTAAAAAAGGAGATACTCAAAAAAGGGACAGACTACGCGAAGGAAAAACAAACGCACCCAAGACACATTAACGTTGAATTTATTTCAGCTAATCCAACGGGTCCGCTGACTCTTGCAAACGGACGAGGGGGATTTTTCGGTGACGTGCTTGCGGCGGTGTACGCAAAGCGCGGCCATATCGTTGAACGTGAATATTACGTCAATGATGCTGGCAATCAAGTAAATATCCTCGCGGAATCAGTATTACGTAAACATTTGACTCAAGCTGGGATTCCCACGACCTATCCCGACTATTGCTATCAGGGTGCCTATATAGATGAACTCGCGCGTGATTTAAAGATTCCAAATTACAATATTGCTAAGCATACCCTTGAGGAGATTCGGGATAAGATAAAAGACAAAATTGTCGCACGGATGCTGAAAGATATCCAACGTGTCGTAAAAGATAAGATGAAGATCACGTTTGACACGTTTTTTTCTGAAAGAAGTTTGTATGGGCCAGCCGGCGTTGTCGAAGCTACGCTTGCATACATGAAAGAAAAAGATCTCGTGTACGAAGCCGACGGCGCGTTGTGGCTTAAGACAAGTGAGTATGGAGATGATAAAGATCGCGTACTCAAAAAGAAGGATGGCGAGTACACCTATTTGCTGCCAGACATTGCGTATCATGTAAATAAATTAGAAACCCGCGGATTTGACTTAGCAATTACCGTGGTCGGCGCTGATCATCATGGATACATTGGACGGATGTACGCAGCAATGGATATGTTCGGTCATAAAGGTCAGGTTGAGCTTGTGGTGATGCAGATGATCCGTTTGCTTCGTGACGGACAAGAAGTCCGTATGTCAAAACGTTCAGGGACCTACGTTACAATCGAGGAATTAATCGACGAAGTTGGAATAGATGCTACCCGTTACTTTTTTTTGATGCACGCCGCATCAAGTCACATGGATTTTAACCTAGAACTAGCCAAAGAAAAGAGTGAAAAAAATCCAGTCTATTATGTCCAGTACGCGCACGCAAGGATGTGTAGCATTCTCAAGCGTGCAGAAAGTCAAGAAAAATCTTCTCAGCGTGATGGCAGGTTGTCGCCGTATTCCCGACGGCTGCTTGTACAGATGATGCGTTGGCCAGACTTGTTGGCGGATGTCGCGGAGGATATGTCAGTTCATCAGATTCCGCAATTCGCGTATGATCTTGCGACCACATTCCACGCGTGGTACACAAAAGAACGGGTGATCCAAGAGGATGGAGTAGTAAATCATGCTTTGCTGGATCTCGTGCGTACAACACAAATAGTTATGCAGGACGTCTTATCTGTTATGGGTATTAGCGCACCAGAAAAAATGTAATCGAGTTTTTTCATGCCACAGTGAATTCGTTTGAGTATGTAAACTTACGTAGACGAATAAAAAACGGATCAATTTTTTCACTTTCTTAGTAGCCAATTCATGGCAAAAATCACGTCGTCACAACATACACCTACCCAGCGCGAGAGTTTTTCTTTTCGAAAGGCATTACTTTTGCTCGTCCCAGTCGTAGCAACGGTGGCGGTTATTTGGAAATTTTTTCTTGTCGTTCAAGTCCCATTCAGATTGGATTATGCTGAAGGTTTTATTTTTAGCAACACTCTTTCTGTTTTTCATGGCATGTCGATGTATACAAACGTTGAATCCGCACCGTATATTTTTGGTTTTTATACGCCACTTTATAATTATATTGGCGCCGTATTCTTCAAATTATTTGGCTCTGGCGTAGTTGTGCTGCGAACGTTGACGTTTATTTTTTTTGTAGCAACAGGGGTTGGCGTAGCCGCTATCATAAAAAAGAAAGTAAAAAGCACGTATGCTGCTGTTGTAGCCGCACTGCTGTTTTATAGCGCATTTATCATTTCTCAGTGGAGTAGCATCGCCCGGCCGGACATGCTCGGTATTTTCCTTATATCACTCGGCATCGTACTTGGGGTAGCGAAGCGGAAAAATTCCTTCGCAACTATCATGCTTATAGCCTTTGTTTTTTCGTTAGCCTTTTTTGCAAAACAAAGTTTCGTATTCGCTCCGCTCGCTTTTTTTATTTCATATTTGTTTACAAACAAAAAAGAGGCGTGGACCTTTGCCGCGTCGTATGCATGTTTTCTCGCAATAGGCATTGGGTTACTCCATTTTTTGACGCATGGCGCGTTTACGAAGCAGGTATTTATTTACACAAGCTTGGCTCCGTATACCAACCTACATACAGCATTCAGAATAGCAGCAATTACAGTGATCTCTGCACTCCCATTACTCTTCGTGGCAATACGGAACGTATTCCGGGATCCGAAAAGTTTTTTCTCTATTTATTTTCTCTGTAGTCTACTTACATTTTTTATGTTGTTACGGGACGGCGGGATTCAAAATTACCTGCTTGAATTTGCTCTTGCGTTGATTCTTCTCGCCATAACGTCGGTGCGATGGGAGAAACTGGAGGTCGTTTCAGCGAAACGATTTTATCCGTTGGGGTTTGTTGTCATTCTGTTTTTTGTTCTTTGGTCTTTTACGTCTTTTCCTTGGGAAACAAAAACATACGTCACAGAACGGACGAGTATATTTACTGAAGAGGTTTCGGTGATAGGGGCGAACGCGCGGATACTCGTTGAAGATCCGTTGGTTGCCTATGCCACGGATTCTGCTGTGGAACTCGATCCATATACATTTGGACAAATCGTTGATTCTGGCGACCTGTCTGCTGACGAACTTTTTTCCGATATGAAAAAGGGGACATATCAATATGTTGATGACTACGGTGCATTTGGTCGGATTCCAGGATTTGGAGAAATTATCACTACTCATTTTCAGCCGACTCTTCAATTACAATTCCCTACACCGATTAAACCATTTGATTATAGCCTCTATAATAGGCAGCATGTGAGCGATATCGGCACGTTGTATACCTATGTTCCAGAAACGGATGGAGTTGAGGATTAAGAGAATAATTGGTTTCCAAAACGTTTTTTTCTACTGCACGTGATTTCATAGAGTGTCCTGACCGATATAGCCGATTTCTGAAGGTAGAATCCGCCCTTCCTTGAGTTTAGGCTCAAATTTGATATACTACTCGCAGTCTTGGATAACGAGAAATTCTCTATTGTAGACTAAAATTATTTAAAGAATGCGTCAGCATTTTTTATGGCACACAAAAGGGTAAATTTTATAAAACCAAAAAAAATTTTCGTTAAGCCTAAAAACAAACGAAAAAAGATCTTGTGGTATTCAATCGGCGTGATTGGATTTTTGATTGTCGTTTGTGGCGGATTGGTTTCGGTCTATTGGAATCCAGCTCACATGGTTATGAAGACTGCTATGGATGGGAAAGATTCTTTTCTCTTGGCGGAAGATCTGTTGCTGACACAAGATTTTAGTGGAGCGCAAGTTGTGCTCGATACTGCAATTACAGATTTTGAATCATCGCAAGAAACTTTTAAAAAGTTTCTTTGGTTAAAAAAAGTTCCGTGGATAGGTACACAAGTAAAAGCAATAGATAGCTTATTCTCTGTTGGTATCACTACAGGTCAATCCATGCGGGAGGTGGCAAGCGTTGCTTCATCTATTGCGGAGCCGCTTACAAAAAATGAGGAAGTGAGTCTCGCAACACTTTCCGAAGAGGAAACGCATCAGTTGTTGGAAAATATTTATAATGCAAAACCGAAGCTCGAAGAAGCTAAAACATCAATTAATCACGCTGTTTCGTATGTAGAAGAAATTCCGACACATGGGCTTATAAAAAAGTTAAGCGATATTATCGACCCGCTGAAGGAGCAAGTTCCTCAAATACAATCAGGGCTTGATCAGGCAATAACCTTTAGCCAAATTTTACCGTTAGTTGGTGGGTACCCTGAACAAAAGACGTATCTCTTTTTACTTGAAAATAATGCGGAATTAGCGCCATCTGGCGGGTTTATTGGCCAATATGGAATTTTAAAGATTAAAGACGGTAGTATCACCTCATTTACGACTGATAATGTGTATAATTTAGATGATCCAGCAGAAGCGTGGTTAAATGTTGAAGCACCTTGGCCAGTGGCGACCTATAACGCAGCTCCGAAGTTATTTCTCCGCGGCGCAAGTTGGTCTCCGGATTTTCCGACAACAGGAGCATCGGCACAATGGTTTTATCAGCAGGAACATGGCCCAGAAAGAAACTTTGATGGCACCATCGCAATCACCCCAACATTCATTGAATCATTACTTACTATAACCGGTGATATAGAAGTGGACGGCTTATCCTTTACATCAGAGAATTTTACAGAAGTCCTTGAGAAACAGGTTGAGCGCGGATTTTTGAGACAAGGGCTACCCTTATCACAACGAAAAGATATCATAGGCGATCTTTCAAGTATCATTCTTGATGATGTGATGTCTCTCCCAAAAAGTCGTTGGCCTGAATTATGGAAAGTCATTCAGAAAAATATTCAAGAAAAACAATTACTCTTTTATTCAAACAACACTGACCTTCAAGGAATGATTCTTGAGGAAAACTGGGGTGGCGCGATACAAGATGTAGAGGGGGATTACATAACTGTAATAGACGCGAATCTGGCAAGTTTAAAAACTGACACTGTCATGAAACGAGCTTTGAACTATCACGTACATCGAGATGGCGATTCACTTATAGCTGATGTGAGTTTTACGTATACAAACGAAGGAACCATCACATGGAAGACAACACGGTACAGAACGTACGTGAGAGTGTACGCTCCTCAAGGGTCCACATTAATTTCTTCTGAAGGCGCAATGGTGGATTGTAATAAAACCAAGCCAGGGGATGTCAAAACCACAGAGGAACTCAACAAAACTGTGTTTGGCGCATTTGTATGTACTGAACCTGGAGCATCCAAAACTTTACACCTGCAATATGCCTTACCGAGTCGGATCACCGATCAGGTAGACAATGGGGAGTACAAACTGTTAATTCAGAAACAGGCGGGGACAGCAGTATATCCCATCAACTTAACGCTGGATCTAGGCAAAAATCTTAAGTCGCTTGAAACTGCGGATGGGAATACAAACCAATCCGGACCAACGTTATCGTACCAGGACACATTATCTCAGGATCGGTATTATACGGTTGAACTTAAGAAATAAGGTACTCAATGTATACGCGTGTTCGGCGTTGTAGTATACTAGACTCGTCAGATGGGATGAGGCGCTGTTTCGTCTGTCATAACGGGATATTCGCCTCGAAATTAAAGGATAGAGTACAGAGCTGATACAAGATAACGCGAATTCATGAGAATAGGTATCGACTGCAGAACAATATTAAATCCAACTTCAGGTGAACGCGCAGGCGTGGGCCATTATACTTATAACTTGGTAAAACACGTGATTGATCAGGATACGCACAATGAATATGTGCTGTACTTTGATTACCGCATGCGCGATGTAAACGATTTTGCGCGGGAACATGTAACCGTGAAGCATTTTCCATTTTCACAGTATGGAAAGTTTTTGTCGTTTGGATATTCGCATATGCTTATTGCCGCGTACTTAATGAAAGAAGGATTAGATCTTTATCATGTGCCAGCAGGAAACGTTCCGCTCACGTATCCAAAAAAAGTGCTCTACACCGTGCATGACCTTGCGATTTATAAAAATGCGGGATGGTTTCCGTCACAAGTCATGTCACGTCATGTATTAACGCCACGAAGCTTGAAAGCCGCAGATCATCTTATTGCGGTTTCAAAAAGCACTAAGCATGATATTAGAGAATTGTTCAATATTGCTGATAAGAAGATTTCTGTTATTTATGAGGGAGCTGATATACAGAAAATTCCTCTTAAACGGAAAAAGACCGAAACGATAGACAAATTTGGCTTGCCGGAAGTTTATTTGTTATTTATTGGCACGCTGGAACCAAGAAAGAATTTGATAACGCTTATACGTGCGTATAAAAAGTTTTTAACTGCGGAATCGCAAAATGCGAATATTCCATTAGTGGTGGCGGGGACAAAAGGATACAAAAGTTCATTGTTATTTGATGAGGTGAAAGAGCAAGGAATAAAAAAGAACCAGTTCCGCTATCTCGGTTATGTTTCCCATAATGAGAAAATTGAGCTGCTTCGACATGCGCGCGCATTTGTGTTTCCGACCCTTTATGAAGGGTTCGGTATTCCGGTACTTGAGGCAATGAGTGCGGGAACGCCGGTGATCACCTCGAATGTATCCTCAATTCCTGAAATTGTGGGTAAGGCGGGCATTATGCTTGACCCCGAAGATGAAAACGGATTAGTTGAAGCTATGCGCTCAGTTATCAAAGACAATAAGATATACGAGGGTTTAAAGAAAAAAGGATTAGAACAGGCAAAACATTTTTCCTGGGAACGCTCCGCAAAAGAAACCATTTCGTTGTATGTCCAATTAGCAAAAAAGCAAAGTAAACCAAAGAAAAAATGATATCTTCTGCGAGCTAGCCCCTTGCAGAGATCGCTGTCTTTTTGTAGTGTAAATATACTCTATGAAAGCCGATTCGCATTCTTCATCTCTATCGCGTGATACCTCTGCTCCTCCGGATTTCTGTGAGCTCGAAGAAGAGGTGCTCGCTTTTTGGGATCGCGAGAACATTTTTAATCAAACATTAGAGAAAACCAAGAAGGGCGAGCCTTTTGTATTTTTTGAAGGACCGCCGACCGCGAACGGCAAACCGGGCATTCACCATGTGTTAGCCCGCGCCTTTAAAGACGTTATTGTCCGGTATCAAACCATGCGTGGCCGTTTTGTTGCGCGCCGTGCCGGCTGGGACACCCACGGTCTTCCGGTAGAGCTGCAAGTTGAAAAGGAGCTTGGCATTTCCGGAAAGAAAGACATTGAAAATATTGTCCCAGGCGATAAACGTGCGAGTATCGCGGAATTCAACGCGCACTGTAAGTCGAATGTGATGAGTCTGATTGTGGACTGGGAAAAAATGACACGCCGAATAGGGTATTGGCTTGATTTTGAACACGCATACCGAACATATACAAATGATTATGTAGAAAGCCTCTGGTGGATCATCAAGGAAATGTCCACACGCTCGACATCAGAGGGCCCGCTGCTCTACAAGGGGCACAAAGTGGTTCCTCATTGCCCACGGTGCGAAACCGCATTATCGAGCCATGAAGTTGCACAAGGATATAAAAATGTTCAGGATACGTCGGTCTATATCAAATTCAAGATTACAAAAACCAATTTATTGAAAGCGCAGTCGCTCATTGAGTCTAAAGAGCCTGTCTATATTTTGTCATGGACAACAACCCCTTGGACGCTTCCGGGCAACGTTGCGTTGGCTGTTAAAGAAGATATGACCTATGTCATGGTAAAGGATGATAAAGAACACTTTATTTTAGCAAAAGATCGCCTCAGTGATGTGATTGGCGATGACGCAGAGGTTGAGCTAGAATTTCGTGGCAAAGATTTGCTCGACACTCATTACGAACCGCTATTTAAAGGAAGTATAGACGCGAAAGGATATGCAAAAGCGTGGACCGTGCTGCACGCAGATTTTGTGACTGCTGAAGACGGAACGGGCGTTGTGCATACCGCGGTTATGTATGGTGAAGATGATTATCAGCTCGGCATGGTAGAAAAGCTGCCCACTCAACACACAGTTGATGCGTCGGGACATTTCGTAGAATCTGTAAAGGGTTTGGCGGGCATGTTTGTAAAAGACGAGCAGACAGAAAAAAAGATTTTAGAAGTTCTTTCAACGGCGGGCAACGTATTTCGCGTTGAGCCGTTTACTCATGAATATCCGTTCTGCTGGCGATGTTCGACGCCATTACTGTATTACGCGAAAGATAGTTGGTTCGTCCGTATGTCCGCATTGCGAAAACAACTGCAGGAGAATAATGAATCGATTAATTGGATTCCCGATTACATCAAAGAGGGGCGTTTTGGTGAATGGTTGAGAGAGGCTAAAGATTGGGCGTTTAGCCGTGAACGATACTGGGGAACGCCATTGCCGATTTGGGAATGCAAAACGTGCGGGAAAACAGAAGTTATCGGCAATTATGAAGAGCTAAAAAAGAGGGCGCTTAAAGAAACGCTTCCCCAAAGCAAGCGCACGATATATCTTATGCGTCATGCTCCACGCGACAGACAGGGGGTATTCTGCTTAATTGAGAAGGATGAGGTTCATATAACTGAGGAAGGAAAGGAGCTTGCGCACAAACAGGGGAAAAAATTGAAAGGAAAGATCGATCTTATTATAACGTCGGATTTTCTGCGTACACGAGAAACTGCTGATATAGTTGCACAGGAGACGGGTGCTAGAATAATTAACGATGCACGGCTGCGGGAATATTATATTCCGAGCTATGAAGGAAAAACTCAAGATGGCCTGAAAAAAGATTTCGTTGATGATGTTGATCGGCTCCATCGCGCCCCACCGGGTGGCGAGACGTTGCTCGCCGCCGCGAAGCGTGTTTATGAAGCGATTATCGACGCCGTTCAACAGTATCCGAACAAGCGAATTCTTTTTGTGTCGCACGGGGATCCGTTATGGGCGTATACTTGGCTTGAGACTGGACTGCCGGATAAAGATCTGCCCCCGGTTCCGTATCCGAAATTCGGCATTGCCGTAAAGAAAGAGTTGAAAAATATTCCACTGAATCCGCATCGTCCCTATATCGACGATATCGAGTTTGCGTGCGGCTGTGAAAAGGGGGGCGTTATGCATCGCGTCGAGGAAGTTGCGGATGTCTGGTTTGACTCCGGCTCGATGCCATTTGCGCAAAGCCACTATCCTTTCGATAACAGCGAAGCGATAGAAAGCGGTAAGGCGTACCCAGCGGATTATATTTCAGAAGCGATTGATCAGACACGCGGGTGGTTTTACACCTTGCTCGCCGTTTCCACAATCTTAGAAAAGAAACCGGCATATAAGAACGTCATCTGCCTCGGCCATATTTTGGATGAAAAGGGAGAGAAGATGTCCAAATCAAAAGGCAATATCGTGAATCCTTGGGACGTGATAAGCAAAACAGGCGCGGACGCACTTCGGTTTTTGTTCTATTCGATGAATCAGCCCGGAGATGCGAAGCTTTTTTCACAAGAAGCGGTTTTTGAAGTCTTGCGTAAGATTTTTATGATATTCTGGAATGTTCAGTCGTTCTACCTCATGTACGCAAAGCCAGGAATTATTGATGCGATACCCGCATCATCCCACGCTCTTGACCGCTGGTTGTTGGCGAGACTTGAAGAAACACGAAAACAGGTGACCAATGAATTAGATGCTTTCCATGTGTTTGAAGCATCGCGGAGTTTGCGAGATTTTGTTCAAGATTTTTCCACGTGGTACGTTCGCCGAAGCCGCGATCGTATGAAATCAGGGGATCCGGCAGCGCAACAAACTTTAGGATATGCAATCGGCGTTACAATCCGGCTGTTTGCTCCATTCACACCGATGTTTGCAGAGAGCATGTATCTTCGCTTGAAAGGCAAATCTAAAGCTGCGCTTTCCGTCCATTTACAGGATTGGCCAGAGGAAATTCCAGACGTCGACAAAAAGCTGTTGTCTGACATGACAGCCGCGCGGATTGTCGTAGAATTGCTATTGAGCATCCGCAAAGAAAAAAATATCAAATCCCGGCAGCCACTCGGATATGCGGAGACAAACATCGAGCTTTCAAAAGATTTATCCGCGATCGTCGCCGAAGAAGTGAATGTGGATGAAGTAAAATACGCAAAAAATATTTCAGACGCTTTGCCGTCGCAAGAAAAAAATGGCATCAAAGCCGGATTGCAAACTGAGCTGACTCCAGAACTGAAACAACGCGGAAAACAACGTGAATTCATGCGCCACGTCAACCATCTTCGGAAGTTGGCGCGGTTGACGCCTGACGACAAAGTTGAGTTGTTCGTTGACGCAAGCAAAGGCATCCAAGAGCTCGTACAATCATGCACAGAGGATTTAGCTTCAAGCGCTGGCGTAGTTGAGACAGCATTCACGCTTCCCGATAGCGTCGAGGTAAAGAAGGTGGCGAAGATCAACGGAGAAAGCATAACTTTGGGACTTATTACACGATAATGGTTTCGTTTACCACGCCCGCGTTTATTTTGCGAAGCGTGGATGTGGGGGTGAAAGACCGCATCTATAGCTTGTATACCCGTGACCGCGGGAAAATTGACGTACTGGCAAAAGGAATTCGCAAAGCAGACAGTAAACTGCAATCGAGCATGCAGGTGGCAGCATTGCTTGAAGTGTACGTTATTGCGCAACGGAGATTTACATTGGGAGGCAGTATTATTCGGGAGGCAGATCCTGAGCTATTGCATTCACTCCCGCGTCTTTGGGCGTTTCAGCACGCGCTGGATGTCGTGAACCGACTTACTCAACAGGAGCATATTGATGTTGCGTTATTCGAACGTCTTGAACGTTTTTTCTTAACCCTTCGCGACCATTCAGATGCCGCTCCTGAACGTCTGCTCTATGCAACGGTATCTTTTGACTTGCATGTATTACATGTACTGGGGCACGCTCCTCGTTTAAGAACCAATGAAAAGGACGATACATTTTCCGCCTTACGTTCGGATGGGCTACACCGTTTTAGCGATGTTGCACACCAACCGTACCGTAAAATTTCTACAGAAACCCGTTCATTGCTTCGTTTTGCGCAACAAAAAGAGCCCTCAGATTGTTTTCGTGTCGGAATTAGTCTTGTTCAGGCTATTGATCAGCATGCCTGTATGCGGGTATTACTTGAAGATTACGATGCTGCAAATCTCGCCAGTGACTGCACTATGAAGGATTTCCTTTTTCAGAAGTAAAAGCTTCTCAAAAAGTTTGCTATACTAAAGCCAATGGCAAAAAAACAAAGAAAACGTAGCGACGATCAGTCAATTCCGGTCCGAGTTACCCAAGCAAAAAATTCAGCACGGAGTTCTCAGGAAATTGCGAAAGCTGAGGAGCGTCTTTCTGCCCCGCGTAAGCATGTAAAAAAAAGTGAGGCAGCAACTGAGCTTGATAAATTGCTCGGCGGTAATAAGAAACAGGATATGACGACCTTTGTGCAAGGCAACGCTCGCAAGCGTCTGCTGATTCGCATCATTATTATTTTGTTTGTGCTGTTTGCACTGGCATTTGCCGGCTTTTTATATTTCACCAGAAATAATAATAAATTTAGCCAGGACGTTTCTTTTGTTATCACTGCACCGCAAGAAGTGGCATCCGGAGAGGTGGTCACCTTGGATGTGGAGTATACTAATAATGAGAATTTAACCCTAAAGGATGTTGAGTTGACCATGCAGTTTCCTGACGGGTTTACGTACCAATCTAGCACCCCCGAAAATACCGGACCAAACACCTGGCTTATAGGAGATGTTGATGCGCGCGGGGGAGGCAAAATTATTATTAAGGGTCAAATGATTGGCGATGTGGGGGCTGTCAAGAATATCTCAGGCACCCTTGCATATACTCCGTCTAATTTTAATTATGGATTTAAAGTTGATGCGAGTACGACACTGACAATCAACAGCTCAGCATTATCATTGAAGGTTGACGCTCCACTTCGGGTTATTCCTGGAAAGGAATTTGAAACAACTGTTACTTATACCAACACGTCACCAGAGGCAATGGATAGTCTTCGGGTAACCTTAGACGCTCCCGATGGTTTCGTAATGGGAGATGCAGACCCCGTCGCAGACAATAATTCATGGGATTTTGAATCTCTGGATTCGAATACCGATGGTACTATTAAATTTAAAGGAACGCTTAGCGGGCAGGTGGGTGATCAGGCCCAATTTCAGGTAAAAATCGGATTTGTAAATTCACAGGATGTTTTTACTCCACAAACAGAAAAAACATTTCTCGTTTTGTTGATAAAAGCCGGCATGACTCTAGAGGTAAAACCAACAACTGAGCAAGGGACGTACGCGGATTGGGGGCAAGACGTGACATATGATGTGAATTATACGAATGACGGAGATGTACCACTCGAAGATGTGAAGCTTACATTACAATTGACCGCAGAAACTGACGCAGGAGTTTCCGCTGATTTTATTGATTGGAATTCAATCACATCAGTTGATGGAGGGGTGATCAAAGACTCATCTGTTGTATGGACAAAATCAGAAGTTGATGCGCTCAGCAATGTGAAGCCTGGTGATTCCGGAAGCTTTTCTCTCACTATTCCTTTAGTCGGCTCTGCTCCGGTAACACAGGACAGCGATCAGCAATTCCATATTCTTGCAAAGTTTGAGGAGTCGGATTCATCAAATCGAGACACACCATCCGCTAGCAAAGTTGAGGAAACGCGCATCGCGACAACCGTCGATTTATCATCTGAAGCGCGATATTATTCAGATACCGCAGAACAGCTTGGCTCTGGACCTATTCCTCCTGAGGTAGGCACAAAAACCACGTATAAGGTTTTATGGGATATCACCAACTCGGCGAATGATATTACAAACGTGACCGTTTCAGCAAAGTTACCCTTCGGCGTTTCGTGGGTTGGAGATGGGGTAATTTCAGCGGGCAATCCCATAACCTATAATCCACAGACAAGGGAGGTTAGTTGGACAATCAATCGAATTCCGGCCGGTGCTGGGTTTGTCTTCCCTAAACTCGAAGCAAGTTTTTCACTTAGTGTAACCCCGACCTCTGATCAAGAGGGAAGTGTATTAGTGTTATTGGATAAGTCAAAAATCACCGCAACCGATACCTATGTGAACGCAAGCCGGACTGATCAAGAGCCGGTTCTGACCAGCGATCTCCCTACTGACACCCAGGCGCGCGGTCAGGGCATTGTCCAGCCACAGCCCACATCTTAAGTATCCTTTTGTTGGATGTAAAAGACCCCTGCGTGGAAGCACGCGGGAATATTTTATTATTTATTTTATGCGTATGCACATAATAACGCGAAAATTGGTTCCACACGATGCGCGCGAAGTTGTCCGTATCTTGCGAGACACACACATTTCATTCAGACGATGAAGCTGCCAAGGCCTTTTTGCACGAATTGGGGCGCGGGCGTGAATTCCGTGGCGTGATCGACGACAAAAATATGCTTGGAATTATGGGCTTGGAAGATAGAGGTTTACCGAAGCACGGAGTTGCAGAATTGGTTCGTTTTTCCATGCCGGAAAAAACATTTAGCCGCATCGTAGCAGAATTGCTTTTCGATGCTACATTGGCGTCTATGGATTATTTTTTTCGTGAACGACCACAACGCCTACGAAAGGTATTTACCGTCATTGCAAATAACCGTAATTACGCCAAGGAGTTTTTTGAAGATCGCGGGCTTGTCCGTGAAGGAATGCTGAAACGCCATTATCACGATTACCGAAATGAGTCAGTATATTCTTTTTTTCGGTAATCTATAGCAAAGACCTCAGAAAGGTGCTCCCATTGTTGTGAAGGGGAGCTCTTTTTGGTATTCTGCAAGTAGCCCACAGACCCTTATGAACGATTCATACACTTCATCAACGGTAAGATTTTTCTTCAAGGATTTCCTTGGTGATTTTGTTGCGTTCCCCTTGTGGTGGTATTCGCGTGGGACGGTACAGGTAATTCAATTTATTCTGGATCGGGCAGAGCGCATGGCACAAAGTTTAAGTTTAAAAATTTGGATCAAAAATTTGTTTGTCCCCATGTATGCGCAATATGACATCGCGGGGCGGATTATTAGTTTCTTTTTACGCATAGTGGTCCTGATATACCGTTTTGTTGTATTCGTGCTTTGGCTCGCGTTTCTTTTTTTGCTCTTGGGTTTGTGGCTCTTTGGGCCATTAGCCATTTTCTATTATCTTTTGTATCAGATTTTTGGAGTAACGCTGAATATATGAAGGAGCAACAATTTTTATTTTCAGCATCTGGAGGAAAAGGATTCAGCGGACGGCCGCAGGCACTTCTCTTTTTTGGTGGCGCATGGTTTTCGGTTAAGAAAATTCTCAGCATGGGGCATATTTTTGAGCGACGTTCGCAGCTCACCGCGAGAAATTTTATTAACGGCGTATTTGTTTTTTTTGGCGCCGTAGGCCTCATATTTCTCATTTATGAGTTTACTCAGTATCCCACAAGCGGACTCGATGGCCTTTCATTTATTACTCAACGGAAGCCGGCATTTTTATTGTTTTCGATCTCACTGTTTTTTGACCTTGCGATAATTGCACGCTTCGGCAGAATGAAGACCTACGAACATCAGATCCCAAGACGATATCGCAGCATGGATCAGATTCCCGCCCCGCAAGCCATATGGTCTGAGCTGCAGTCGTATGTAGAGATCGCCGAAGACGTTACCCCCTATATCTCGGCCGCCGCGATTAGCATCTTTGAAGACGCCTTCATGCTTGCTCACCGGTTGGGGCAGGCAGAAGTAAAAATTACACACGTATTCGCGAGTCTGTTGTCAGAAAAAGATTCGCAACTCGTTTTTATCCGTCTGGGCATTAATCCACGCGACTTTCAAAAACGGCTCGCATATGTTTTTTCAAAATATCCGAAAGGCGAAACCGAAATGTCCGTTGAGTGTGAACGACTATTGCTTCGTGCTTTCCGTGAAGCGGCGGGGGCTGATATGACGCAAGTGTCACCATTGCATATCCTTCAAGTTATTGCTCGGGAACAAAATGATGCAGCTGATGTGTTGTATGATATGGGAATTACCGACAAGATGCTTACACAAGCAGCGCAATGGGTAATGTTTGAGCGAGCGTCATCTCACGCGTATCAAACATGGCACGCCCTGGCGATCAAAAAACCAAAAGGAAACATGAATCGTTCCTATACTGCGGTAGCGACGCCGTTACTCGATACCTTTTCGAGGGATTTAACACTTGCTGCTCGGGCAGGTGCTTTAGCGGTCACCATAGATCGTGACCGAGAGTTTGAAGAAATTTCGCGCATTTTTGAAACGGGACAGCGCGGTGTTTTACTGGTTGGCTTCCCAGGCGTAGGTAAGCGCAGCATCATTGAGGGAATTGCTTCGCGCATGGCTTCGGAAGAGGTTCCGGAAATCCTGCAGGACAAGCGTTTTGTTGAACTGTCAGTTTCTTCACTTATCGGTTCTGCTACAGGAGCTGGAGAACTTGAGGACCGCATTTTCCGTATACTCAATGAAATCGCTCGCGCAGGCAACGTGGTATTGTTTATTGAAAACATTGAAAGCCTGGTTGGTCTTTCAACCCAAGGTGCACAGAATTTGGATATCGGGGATATGTTGGGTCAGGCCATGGACCGATATGCGTTACCGGTTATTGCAACCAGCACGCCGGTAAAATTCCGTCAGAGCATTGAACAGTCAGCATTGATGAATCATTTTGAGTCCGTGATGATTGACGAGGTTGATGCCGATGGTGCAATTTTAATTCTTGAAGGACGCTCCGGCTCAATTGAGTATAAGCAAAAAGTATTTTTTACGTACGGGGCGCTCGTAAAGGCAGTGGAGCTTTCGAATCGCTATATGCATGAACAATATCTTCCTGAAAAGGCATTACATTTGCTGCAAGAAGTTGCAGCTTACGTCGGATCAACAAAAGGCAAGGATTCGTTTGTCTCTGCGGAGGATGTCGCGGTAATAGTGTCCCAGCGCGCGAATGTGCCGGTAACGCAAGTTACGGAAGAGGAATCCGATAAGCTTATGAGGCTCGAAGAAGAAATACATAAGCGCATCATCGGCCAGAATGAAGCAGTAACACTGGTTGCCTCAGCTTTGCGCCGCGCACGCGCAGAGCTCCGAGATCAAAAGCGCCCAATCGCCAATTTTCTTTTTTTGGGGCCAACCGGTGTTGGAAAAACCGAGCTAGCAAAAACTGTTGCTGAGGTGTATTTCGGCGACGAAAACAACATGATCCGCCTTGATATGTCTGAATATCAGGACCAAATCTCGCTTGCCAGACTGATTGGCTCATCATACTCAAGCCAGCCCGGATATCTTACAGAGGCAGTTCGAACAAACCCCTTTTCTTTAGTGTTGCTAGATGAGCTCGAAAAAGCGCATCCGGACATTTTAAATGTCTTTTTGCAGGTTATGGATGACGGCCGTCTGACTGATTCGTTAGGGCGGACAATTGATTTTACTAATACGATTATTATCGCCACATCAAATGCAGGAAGCGATTTTATTCAAGATCAAATCCGGCAAGGCAATACCGTAGAGCAAATCAAACAGCAGCTGATAAACGAACAGCTCCGCCAGTATTTCCGATCGGAATTTTTGAATCGTTTTGATGGTGTTGTTGTCTTTAAGCCACTGACCTTTGAAGAAATTATTGAGATCGTAAAATTGATGCTCAAGCAGGTCGCCGCGCGCCTCGAGGAAAAAGGAATTACCTTGCGAGCAACCCCCGAAGCGATTAAAGAGCTTGCGAGTGTGGGATTTGATCCAGTGTTTGGCGCACGACCCTTGCGTCGCGCGATACAAGATCGGGTTGATAATGCACTTGCACAAAGCTTGCTCCAAGGGAAAATTTCACGTCGCGATGTTGCGGTGCTTGAAAAGGGAGGCACGATTAGAGTAGAGAAAGCTCAAAGCTATACCTAATCTAAGGGAGCTATTCCGATGACGACAGTGATTATTACTTGGGCTAAAATAATAATCATCAAACCGATTACCGCCCATTTCAGAATGGCACGGGCATTTTGTATCGCTTCAGCATTACCTGATGAGGTCATATAGCGGACACCGCCATAAATGAACATAACGACGGCAATGAGCCCCATAAGCGATAGGATGTAGCGTACAATATCAAGTGTTGTGGTTTTAGCGTCTCTGTTTGTGAGTTTGAGCGCGTTGGATATGGTTCCACCGGCATCGAATTGGAATGCCGCATGAGTCGATATCGGGACGCAAATCGCGAGAAGCAGAAGTAATGCAATAAAGACTTTTTTCATATCGCCAGTATAGCACGCGCTGCGCTTGTCATGAAGCGTATATTTACGGTAGGATATCAGCATGGCAAAAGACGATATTATGAATCAACTGGTTTCTCTGGCAAAGCAACGCGGCTTCATCTATCCAACAGCCGAGAAGTATGGCGGGCTGCAGGGTTTTTGGGATTGGGGCCCACTCGGCGTTGAACTTAAGAATAATATCAAGCAAAGCTGGTGGAAGCGTTTTGTTGAAGGCCGAATAGACGTGGTCGGTCTGGATAGCGCTATTATCACTAACCCTGAAGTGTTCGTACAAAGCGGCCATGTTGCTGGATTTCACGATACGCTGATTGAGTGCAAATCCTGCCATAGCCGTATGCGCCCCGAGGATATCGCCGAAGGAAAAAATAGTGGCGCATGCCCGAATTGTGGCAGTACTGATTTTACTGATGTGCGCGAATTTAATACCATGTTTGCTACTCGGGTAGGTCCCGTTGATGACTCTTCTTCGATTGCCTATTTGCGGCCGGAAACCGCGCAGGGAATTTTTGTGAATTTTGACAATGTGCGCGATTCTATGCGTATGCGTCTTCCGTTCGGCATCGGCCAGATCGGAAAAGCGTTCCGGAATGAAATTACACCGGGGAATTATATTTTCCGCTCACGCGAATTTGAACAAATGGAGCTGGAATTTTTCTGCAAGCCGGGTGACGATGACCAGTGGTTAAAGTACTGGATAGAGCAGACTAAGCAGTGGTTTTTAGACCTTGGACTTGATCCGAAACATATTCGCGAGAAAGCGCAGAAAAAAGATGAACTTGCGCATTACGCCAAAGCGACGGTTGATCTTGAATATAAATTCCCATTTGATAAAGAATGGCTTGAACTTACCGGCATCTCCAATCGCCAGGATTATGATCTGAAAGCGCACAAGCAAACCTATAAAGATGAGGTGACGCAGAAAGATTTTTTTCCATTCTGTATAGAACCGTCTATCGGCGTTGAACGCGCTGCTTTGGCCTTTTTACTCGATGCATTTACGGTAGTGAAGGGCGGCCGCACTCAGACGACGAAGAGCACAAAAGATGAGGAAACGGTTTTGCAGCTCCATCATCAGCTTGCACCTATTAAGGTGGCAGTATTACCGCTTTCAAAAAAACCTGATTTACAAAAAGAGGCAATGAAGATAATCGACGACATCAGTTCGCTTTTTTCAGTGATGTATGATGATTCGCAATCAATTGGCAGGCGATACCGACGACAAGATGAAATCGGAACGCCCTATTGCATAACCGTGGATTTTGATACGCTTAAAGATAGGGCCGTGACAGTGAGGAATCGTGACAGCATGAAGCAAGAACGTATCCCGCTCAACAACTTGACCTCTTTTTTAAAAGAAAAACTCAAATACTAATCGATAGTTATGTCATCATCTTTTTCTCGGTTTACACTTCAGAACCGAATGAACGTTCTTATTGTACCGATGTCCGGAACGCAGACCACGTCGTTGTTCGTATTTTGTAAAGTCGGCTCACGCAGCGAATCGGCAAGTATTAATGGCGCATCGCATTTTTTGGAACACCTGATGTTTAAAGGAACAACACGCAGACCATCAACTCTTCATATTTCACAGGAGCTAGAATCGCTTGGCGCGGAATTCAACGCCTTTACCAGCAAAGAATTTACCGGCTACTACATTAAATCTCCAGCAAAACATTTTCCACACACCGCAGATATTCTTGGTGACATGTTGTTCCATTCGGTGTTCGACGCGAAAGAAATTCAGCGCGAGCGGCAAGTCATCATTCAGGAAATTCATATGTATGAGGAAAATCCGATGATGCATATTGAGGATCTTTTTGAGCGGGGAGCATTCTCTGGGTTTTCGTTGGGTATGTCAATCGCTGGACCAGCATCTGTGATCGAGCGGGTGCCGCGCGGTAAATTGCTTGGCCATAAGAAATCATTTTATGATCCTGCAAACATGATTTGTGTGGTTGCGGGGCGCATCTCGCCATCTGTTAGAAAAATTGTGAAACAAGTGTTTGGCGCTGAAAAAAATTCCCGTAAGCGTTTTGCCCCTATCACGCCTGCACATTTCGTTCCAAGGCAAGTCCGGGTTCAAAAGAAAAAAACAGAACAATCGCAAATTGCTCTCGGATTTGAAGGTTTTGATTATAATCATAAAGATGCAGCCACCCTTGAGGTGTTGAATTCTATTTTAGGCGGCGGAATGAGTTCCCGTCTGTTCATCCAGGTCAGAGAACGTTTAGGCCTCTGTTATCACATAAAGTCTGAAACCAGCTCATATGAAGATACCGGTCTTATTGCCATATATGCCGGCGTTTCCTCTCAGCGAGTTAAAGAAGCCGCCCATGCGATTCAAGAAGAAATTACGAAGATACATAACAAAAAAGTCACCGAAGAAGAGCTCGGCCGTGCCAAAGAATACCTGAAAGGCAAACTGATTATGCAGATGGAAGCGTCTGAGCGTGTAGCACAGTGGTACGGACTTGAGCAACTATTTATGCATAAAGTAAAAACACCGTCTGAGCGGTTGGCAGAAATTCAGCGTGTGACCAGTGAGGACATTTTACGTATCGCAAAACAAGTTTTCAAAGAAGGTGAGTGGTCTGCGGCCGGAATTGGACCGTTCACGGAAGCTCAGCTAAAAGTGCTTTTCTCTCCACCCAAGAGATGATATACTGGACCCATGAAAGAGAGCCAGAAGGTTAACATCAATATTTCAACACTTACCATTTTGAAGGTTGTGCTGGTGTTTATCGCGCTCGGTTTTGTGTATCTTATACGGGATGTGATCGTCGTTGTTATCGTTTCTTTTGTTTTGGCCAGCGCATTCACGCCGACGGTAGATTGGTTGTATAGGAAACAAAAAATCCCGCGCGTATTCGGGATAGTTATTATATATGTGATTATTTTTGGTCTCGTTGCTTTAACGCTGGTGCTGCTTATTCCGGCTATCGTTCAACAGATTGGAGATATCGCAAATAATTTTCCGCAGTACTATAGCAGAATCAGCACCGAGTTTGGGAACATAAAAGATTTCAACCTGACACATAACTTTATCACAAATCTCGAGACCAATCTTCAGGGTTTGCGTACCGATCTGGGTTCGGCCACCGGAGGCGTGTTGAATACCTTGTCAGCTATTTTCGGAGGACTGTTCTCTCTGATCGGTGTGCTTGTTATTACTTTTTACCTTATTATCGAAGAACAAGCGATGCGACGGTTTTTGCAGAATATCGTTCCGCCGAAATATCTTCCAAAAGTTACTGGCATGCTTGATGATATTCAACAGAAGATGGGCATGTGGCTTCGGGGACAATTGGTACTTTGCCTCGCGATTTTTATTGTCACCTTCATCGGTTTGTCAATTTTGGGCGTGAAAAATGCATTGGTGCTTGCGCTGTTTGCGGGTGTAATGGAAATTGTTCCCTTCATAGGTTCAACTATCGGGGCTATTCCGGCGATTTTCTTTGGTTTTGCTGAAGCGACCTGGCTAGGGTTTGCGGTTATTGGATTATATATTTTAGTCCAGCAACTTGAAAATAATTTACTTGTGCCAAAAGTCATGCAGAAAAGCGTGGGCTTAAATCCGCTTGTAGTGATAATTGTCATGTTGATTGGTGCGAAGATTGCAGGCATTGTGGGTGTCCTGCTTTCCGTCCCCACAGTTTTAATTTTCGAAACGATTTTCCATGCAGTTTACAAGGTGTATGATGAGGGCGATTCTTAAACAACAAACAAAAAACCGACGCCGAAAGTCAAGCTTTAACTGGACAAAGGTTTAAGATTTATGAGAGATGCCAGTGGCGTGCACTATATAGATTCACATGCGCATTTAGATTTTGCGGACTATGCATCTGATCGCGAAAAAATTATTAGTGACATATTCGCATCAGGATGCCTCGCGGTGATTAACCCTGGCGTTGATATTTCCTCATCGCATGCCTCAATCGAGTTAGCAGAGACGCACGGTAATATTTTCGCTGCCGTTGGGATACATCCACACGAGGCGGTCCATTATTTGACATCAGGCGATGACGTGTTCGATTTTATGTACCGCGATATAGAGTCGTTGCGCGATCTTGCTTCCCGTAATAAAGTGGTTGCAATAGGCGAATGCGGTCTCGACTATTACCGCTTAAAGGTTGATGATCCGCAGCGTTCAAAGATAATTGATTTGCAGAAGGAACTTTTCCGACTTCAGCTTGAATTGGCGGAGCAAAAAAAATTGCCGGTCATTATGCACGTCCGTGATGCCCATGAGGATGCGATTGAATTACTTGATATAAATGAAGGTGAGCTTCGGGGTGTTGCCCATTGTTATGAGGGTACGTGGCCTGTTACGCAGGTCTTGCTCGCGAAGGATTTTTATATTGGTTTTACCGCGAACATTACTTACCCAAAAAAGGGAGAAATACATGAAATCATAAAGAAGATTCCTTTAGAAAAAATTTTACTCGAAACTGATTCACCATACCTTTCGCCACAAATCCGCCGTGGCCAACGAAACGACTCGCGTTCGGTTATAGAAGTCGGAGCAAAAATCGCCGAAATCAAAGGAGTGACGCCCGAAGAGGTTTATTTCCAAGCAGCAAAAAATACAATGGAACTGTTTGGACTTCCCTTACTTGACGCATGATTATGTTAATTGATACGCACTGCCACCTTAATTTCAGGGCGTATCGCGATGATCATAAAAAGATTATCGCCGATATGAAGTCGCGCAATATGCGCGCTATTGTGGTCGGTTCTCAACTTTCAACGAGTAAGCGGGCTATTGATTTCGCTCAAGCCCATCCTGAAACATTGTACGCTGCGGTAGCTTTACATCCGCTTCATTTGCATTCCATGTATGTGAATGAAATTGAGATGCCATTTACAACTCGCGAAGAACATTTTCAAGAGGAAACGTATCGTAAGCTTGCGGGTGAGCCGGGTGTAGTGGCGATAGGGGAAAGCGGGCTTGATTATTTTCAGATGCCCGAGGATATGTCTGAATCTGCGTTTAAGAACCAGCAGCACGAAGTTTTTGCAAAACACATTGAATTGGCAAAAAGCCTCGATCTTCCGCTTATTGTACATGCAAGAGCAAACCCCAGGAATTACCGTGACGCATATGATGATGTATTTGCAATTTTGCGAGAGCACGCATATCAGAAAATTGTCATGCACGCATTTGCAACACATGTTGAAACGGCAAAAAAATTTATTGAAGCTGGATACATGGTATCCTTTACCAGTTTAGTTACATATCCAGAATTCCCAACCTTACCCGACCTTGTGCGTTATGTCCCCCTGAAACAAATGATGCTCGAAACAGATGCCCCGTACATGACTCCACACGGTAAACGGGGGAGTAAGAACCTGCCTCAATATGTCGAGATCGTGGCTCAGGCGGTTGCGCAAATGAAGGGCGTGCCGCAAGGCAGGGTCGAGGAACAAACGACAGCGAACGCGATTTCTTTTTTTCGTCTATAATTTAAAACTCGCTGTGTACATCCGCCCCAGGTTACGTGGTATACTGGGAGTATGGGAATAGCGATTATTATTATTGGATGCGCGATATTAGTAGGACTTGGTGTTCTTATTTTTCGGTCGCGCGGGATGAGCGATAGCTCACATATGTCTGAAAATCTTGTGCGTCTCGAAGAGCGGTTAAAACAGTTAAGTGAACGCAACGCAGAGCTTTCGAAAACTCTTGATACAAAATTAGCCGAATCAACTCGGGCGATTCAATTTCAGTTTGGTGAATCGAGAAAAATTGTGCAGGATGTGACCGAACGCTTAACCAAGCTAGATGAAACCAATAAGCAGGTCGTAAATTTTGCTGACCAACTACAAAACTTGCAGGATATTTTACAAAACCCAAAACAGCGGGGTGTATTAGGTGAATACTACCTCGAAGAAACATTAAAAAATGTGCTTCCCCCGAATGCGTATAAAATGCAGTATAAATTCAAGGATGGCGAGATTGTCGATGCAGTGGTTTTTGTGAAAGATAAGATTATCCCAGTCGACTCCAAATTTTCACTCGAAAATTATGAGCGCTTGTTGAATGAGAAAGATTCCGGCGTCAGGGAACAGTTGGAAAAACAATTCAAAAATGATTTAAAAACCCGAATTGACGAAACCAGTAAATACGTTCGACCGGACGAGAGTACCATGGAATTCGCGTTTATGTTTATTCCATCAGAAGCGATTTATTATGACTTGCTGATCAATAAAGTAGGTGCGACAAAAATTGCCACACGTGATTTAGTAGAATACGCATTTAAAGAAAAGCATGTTATTATAGTTTCTCCAACCAGTTTTTTGGCATATTTACAGACCGTTCTTCAGGGCTTGCGAGCATTACAAATCGAAGAGTCCGCAAAAGAAATCCGCAAGAATGTCGAAAAGCTCGCGAAACATCTCATGTCCTATGATGGATTCATGAAAAAGTTGGGCGACCATTTGGGTACGACGGTGAATACATACAATGCCGCATATAAAGAATTTAAGAAGGTCGATAAAGATGTGGTAAAGATAGCTGATACCGGAGGGGAAATAGAGCCGCTTGAGTTACAGAAGCCAGATGAATAAATTGCTCGAAGTTTCGCATCTCACCAAAAAATTTGGCGACTTTTTTGCTGTCGACTCTGTTTCCTTTGAGGCGGAGGCGCACGAAATTTTTGGGTTGCTTGGTCCAAACGGCGCAGGGAAAACAACGACGATCCGAGTCATCGCGACTGTTCTACAGGCAACAGGCGGAACGGCAATTGTTGATGGGCACGATATCGTTAAAGAACCTCAAGTTGTTCGATCTACTTTAGGGTTGTTAACTTCGGACATAGGCTTATATGATAGATTTACGGCTCGTGAAAACCTACGGTATTTTGGCAGATTGTACGGGCTGCACGAGAATGAGCTTGAATGTCGGATAGATGAACTTGTCGAGTTGCTTGATATGAAAGGATTTGCTGACCGCAAGGCTGGAAAGTTTTCAACCGGTATGAAGCAAAAAGTTGCAATTGCGCGCTCCGTCATTCACAATCCGAATGTTATTATTTTTGATGAACCGACATCAGGGTTGGATGTTCTTGCTGCACAAACAGTGATTCGGTTCATGAAGCGAATGAAAGATGCGGGCAAGCTAGTTATTCTTTCAACGCATGATATGGCACATGCTAAGGAGCTTTGTGACCGAGTTGCGATTATCCACCGTTCAAAACTTATTGCCAATGATTCGGTTGAGCACATACTTGCATCTACAAAAACAACAACGCTTGAGCATGCATTTATAGAGATTGTTGGCAAAGATGAATCGCGTGCATTACAGTCTGCTGATGAGCTCAAGCATCTTACAAAGAGTCCTGCCCGGATCACCAACTCTGTTACGATGCGAAGCTGGATTACCGCACACGCGCTACAACTGCGCATCGCTTCAATCGTACTTGTGTTCGCTGGGGTAGGAATCTCATATGTGGATTGGTTTGGAGAGTTTCGACAAACCGTTGGATATATTGTTATCGGTATCGCCGTAGTTGTGGGTGTCGTCGCAAGATTTCTAGGTAAGAAAAAAATATGAGGGGTTTGTTTACCATCTGGAAAAAAGAATTAGTTGACAGCATCAGGGATAAGCGGACGCTTATCACCGCTGTCTTGCTCCCCGTGTTTTTAATGCCGGCGATTTTGATCGGTACATTTAAGTTTCAAGAGTATCAAGTAACACAAACAGAAACGAAACCAGTTATTGTTGCGTTCAATAATGCAGACAGTGCTCCGGCATTAGTTTCATTTTTACGCGAACAACCCCGCGTCAGCATAGTTGATTCCCAAGATTATCAGGCCGATTTTGAGAGCGGAACAATCCAAACTTATGTTGACATCCCATCAGACTACGAAAACCTGTTTACGCTTCAACAGCCTATTTCAATTCATGTCATTGAAAAAAGCTCGAAGATTGATTCGCAAACGGCGACGCAGCACGTTATGGTATTGTTGCAGCAGTACTCAGCTCAGGTGGGCGCGGCACGGCTTGCGGATCAGAATATCAATCCACAGATTATTTCAGTGTTAGCTCCCGAAATCGTTGATGTTGCATCCGCGCAAGAGGTCGGAGGATTCTTTTTTGGATTATTATTACCGATGTTTATTGTGTTGTTTGCACTGATCGGGGGTATGTATATCGCCATAGATGTCTCAGCAGGTGAAAAGGAAAGAAAAACTTTAGAAGCATTGCTGTTAACGCCAGCATCACGGCTTGTCATCGTGACCGGAAAATTTTTAGCGGTTGCAACTACAGCCAGTACAACAATTGTTCTTTCGCTTTTTTCCATGTATGCTGCTTTCAAGTTTTTTCCACCAAACCTCGGTGCAGGTGAAGTCGTAGTTGATTTATCGTTGTCAGCAATTTTTGTCATGTTGGGCATTGGCGTTATTCTCGCAGTCATGTTTTCGGGGCTGCTGTTATCGGTCGCGATTTTCGCGAAGTCATATAAAGAAGCGCAAAATTATATCACCCCATTTTACTTGATCGCAGTTTTACCTGTTGCAATACTCGGGCAGATACCAGGATTCAATCCTACAACTATTTTCTTCCTCATCCCGGGCGTTAACGCTGTCTTTGTGATCAAAGAAGTTATTATTGGGACGTTTAATTCATTACACATTTTGCTGACTATCGGTTCATTGCTTGTATGTGCCGTGATAGCAATTATTGTTGCAAGTAAAATTTATTCAAAAGAGGGGATTCTTTTTAGGGATTAGGTTTAAAGAATTAGTCTTTTCATTAGCGCCACCACATGTGGCGTGACTTAATGTCTAGGGCAAAGGGGAACACAAGTCGCGAAAGCCTGTTCCCCTTAGCCTTAGGACTGTACCCAAACCCCTCGACGCGACCGCGGCAGGCGGTGCCTAGATAAAATCCACTTCCTCTTCGTGTGAAATTTCGAAAGCTTTTTTGACAATTTCTTACTCACTCATCGAAAGTCGGATTTTGTTTGTTCCTGTCCGTTGAAAAACATTATGAAAACGTGAGTGAGAATAAGCATAACAAGGAGTTATGTCGACCTTCAGTGTCGATTAACTCATATACTTGTGAAGTGAAATGTTTTCCGATGTCTTTTCACAGGACTAGATTTTTGGTACTTTTGATCGATGCAAAAGTGCATATACGGTTGACAAAACGCAAAGAATACGGTACAATACGTACAGAAGATAAAAAATCTTCGAAAAAGCAAAAACAAAAAATGAAAAAACAACTTCAGCAATTGAGTATTTTTGCGCGTGCCTTAATTATCCCACTGGTAATTGCAGGAGGGGTATTTTTGTTTTTTCAAACTGTTAGGGCCGCAACGATTCCCATGGCAGGTATTTACAACGCACGCGGGGATTTAGTAAAAAGTTTTCCAAACGTAAAGCCCGGATCAAGCGTTGCAATAGGGGACATTGATAAAGATGGTAAAGATGAAATTGTCATCGGCTCGCAACCAGACGTGTCACCTGAAGTTGTGGCGTATGAACAGGACGGATCAGTAAAATGGAAGATCCATCCATATGGATCCGGTATGACCGCGGGATTAAATGTTGCCATCGGTGATTTGACCGGATATGGAAATGTAGAAGTGGTAACAGTTCCACGCCGCGGAGCCGGTTCGCAGATTATGCGGTTTGACGGAATAACTGGAACGCAGCTTGCTCCAGGGTTCTTCGCTTTTTCTCCACATTTCCATGGAGGGGCAAATATTACGATTGGAAATGTAGTAGGCGATTCCCGAAATGAAATTATCGTCGGCGCGGGTCCAGGAAGTTCTCATGTGACAGTTTTTGATAGTGACGGAAATCGAATTGGAAACGTATTTCCCTATTTCGCATCGAACGGCGATTTGGCGCCATGGGGGGCAGAGGTTGCAGCCGCAGATGTTAATGGAGATGGGCTTGATGAAATCATCGTGGGACCGCAAAACCAGCACGTTGCAGAAATAAAAATCTTTTCGTGGAAAACAGAGCGTACGTCATTTAACGCTTTTGGAAAATTTGAGGGCGGCGTGTCACTTTCGGTAAACACTTCCGGCGGCGGAGCACGACTTTTGCTCGGCGCAGCATCGGGCGGTGGCCCGCAGGTGCTGCAGTTTAATTTAAAAACAAAGAAGCTTGACGGGGTAAATACATTTCCCTTTGCTCGGTCGTGGCGCAGAGGAGTTACAGTTGCATTTTTGAAATATACAGATCAGGTGTACTATTTCGCTGTTCCGGGAAGCGCATTTGAACTTCTGCGGGAACGGCATGAACCCGGTAAACTTATCTTAGTTGATTTATCTGAGCAACGCCTTTACGCATACGAGAATGGCTACCGGGTAAATACATTTTTAGTTTCAACAGGCATTCCTGGTATGGACACGCATATCGGCACATTCCATATTTATCAAAAACAGTATTCAAAATTATATTCCGGTCCATGGTTTTATTTACCGAATACACTCTATAACATGCGATACGACGGGCCGAGATTTTTGCATGGAGCATATTGGCATCATAATTTTGGCCATCCGATGAGTCATGGATGCGTAAACATCGCGTATCCGAACGCGGAGTGGCTATATAATTGGGCACCCATGGGTACCACGGTGATTGTCCAACAATAAATCGTTCTTTGGGTAGTACAAAAAAAGAGAAAACAAAAATAAAAACGGACACGTACCCACTCGATGCCCGTTTTTTGTTTTTAGCCTTGACAAAGGCACATTTTTTGTTATCACGTCTGGTTTTTCGATTCTTTAAAAAGACGAATAACCTGATTCGTAGGCATCGCCGAGTAGTGGGGGTCTGCTGCACAATTTTCCGGGCGCTCCGGAAAGAGATAGGAGTATGTTGAAAGAACTGCTCTTTGTATGAGGAGGAATTCTTGTCATCATGTTGGTCTGGATGCTAACGGGATATATCATCGGCATTCTGACGCTTCTGATAAAGGCGTCATGTAAACGTTTGGGCTCTCAATGGCAATTCATAATAAAAGAAGTTATCGTGATCGCCCCGGACATCTGTTTCGAGCTATTTTTTTCACTTGGGCCTACATCAATAATTTTCGCCCAGTTATGCTCATTGCACTGTTTCATCCGCAAAACGAGCGCGACAGTTTTTTGACACCGGAGTTACTGTCATGACTCCAGAAAATGCGAGGTTGAAATTTCGATCCCTCTTGTCTGACAGAAGTGGTCCGGAATTCACCGCAAGAATCGTTAAGCTGTTTTAACCCTTTCGAAGGCCGGGACTTGTTCTCGGCCTTCTTTATTGTGCATCAGTTAAATACGGAAATCCAAGAATCCGAGGTTGGATCCCTTTTGAACAATCGTCTAAAAAAGGGTACAATATCAACATGTTTGAAAATACCCAACCACAAACACCGCCACAACAAAAACCAGAAATTCCCCACGATGATGAGGATGCTGTCCAGATCCCTATCTCAAAAGCTGAACCTTCAGAAATTCCCGCTCCGCCGCCGCAAAAAGCGGATTTAAAAAGAATTCCCGGCCACAAAAAGGTCTGGATAATCTTTTCGGTTATTGCAGGCGTCATCGTGATCGGGGTGGGTGGTGTTTTTGCTGCTCATCTTTCAGGCATCATCAACATCCCGCTTGTTGACACCATCTTACAGCGCAATACGGTCAGTATCGCTACGTTTGCTGATAAGTTTGCCAGCGTGCAAAGTGCTCAATCAGACGTGGATTTAACTTTCGCAGTGGAGCCGGCGAGTGTTGATGCGAAATCTATCCCCGGGGACTATTTACAGGGAACCGGCGTATTTTTGCCGACTGATTTGAACTTAACATTGCATGTACACTCCTTTATGGGAACCGAGTCAGATAAGCCAACTGGCAACCTGCAGCTTTCCGGATCATACATATCTGGAGGAACAAGTCTGAGCGCTGATGTTGAGGCGCGGCTGATCAACGGAGCAGCCTACATACGAGCAAACACATTGCCGTCGATTCCATCGCTGCCGACCGACCAGATTGTCGGTAAATGGATCGAAGTAAGTTCAGCGGCCGATGTCGAGCAGCAATTAGAAAATTATAGTCTTCCGGTTACTCTTCCGGCGCAGCCACCATTTGATTCTCAAGAAGCTGAAAGATCCGTGGAAAGCGTAATGAATACAGCTGAATCAACCGGCTTTGCTACGCTATCGAAACGTCTTTCGGTTGAGGAATTTAATGGGGTTAAATATAACCGATATGTGCTCGACTTTGATCAAACGCAGCTAGACAATTTTGTACAGACCTTCCTTATGAACGAGCGTGATTACTGTAAGGCGCATAGCGATTGTTTCCTATCAGGTATTGATGGAAGCAATTTTGGCGCTCAAACAGATTCCGACATTACAGATATCGTAGGGTCACTGACAAGCGATCAATCCGCATCCGAACTGGTTTCTCTTTTGACTGACGCTACGACATATGAAGTATGGATTGCAAATGACAATAGCGCATACCGCCTTATTTTTTCCCTGATTGTTGACGGCAGATCCGTTGGAGATCAGTTGGCCGGCAAACAAATCCGGCTAACAGTTGCAAGCACCGTGTCGCATATCAATGAACAGCCCCAGGTAGAAACGCCGACCCCAGAACTTACCATTGATGATATCGAGCGCATTTTTCAAGGCTACTCGATCGACGAGTGGAATATTGTCCAACAAGAAAATCGTATAGACGAATTACGATCAGCGCTGACAGCATACAAGGAGAAAAATGGATCATATCCGACAGCGTTATCTGATCTTGAAACAGACGCCAATTCGACGGATATGTTTACTAAGGTTCCGTATATTTATTCATCTGACGGAGCTAGCTATACTTTGCAGTACCAGATAAAAAAACCAGATGGTACGACCATAACAAACGACATTATGAAAGATGTCGTGATTGGAACCAATACAGCGGATATGTATGTTGTCTCGCGTGAAGCAGAAAGTGAGCGCGACAGCGATTCCGACGGACTCACTGGCGCACAAGAATTACAAAATGGAACAAATCCATTACTGGCTGATACTGATAAGGACGGCGCAAGTGATCTTGAAGAAATTCAGGCTGGAACGGATCCGCTTGATCCCGAATCAAACCCTTCAACAGATATTGGCGTTGATACAGATGGAGATGGGTTAACTGACGCTCAAGAATCCTTATATGGTACTAATCCAAAGCTTAAAGACACGGATCTCGACGGATATTCAGATAAAAATGAAATTGATGCTGGCTATAATCCACTTTCTGCATCGCTGATCAAGACGTATGGGATGCGCGTTTCTGATTCTGATTGGGTTCGCGGCGCGAGCGATGCGAAAATAACTGTTGTCAGTTTTTGTTCGTTTGCAGATGCATCGCCATGTCTTGCTTATTACACTTATCTTGACGGACTGCTTACCTCATATCCAAACGATGTGCGCATTGTATATAAGCAGTATCCAAAAGAAACTTCATCGTCTGCGCTGGCATGTGCGGGTGCACAGGGAAAATATTTTGAAATGCACGACAAAATGCTCACAGAAGGAAAGAATTATACTGTTGCCGCCATGAATATTTGGGCAGAAGATATCGGTCTTGATACAACAGTATTTGCCGACTGTTTAAATAATCGCACAGCAGATACCCAGATAAACAATGACTTGCAATACGCGGATGCACTTGATCTTCAGGCTACTCCAGTAACTCTCATTAACGGAACCCAGATTACTGGCATCCAAACTTCGCTTATTACCGATGAGATTGAAAAACAACTTGATGCGCTTTCAGTAGGCAATCAGTAAAGAAAGAATTCACATTTGTGGATAAGTGATGCTTTTGGGCTAAGATAAGCCAAAATAAAATTACTACACTTGACAGAATTTTATAAAATCTCTAGAATATAGGCGATTTTCAAAGTTTTTGTTGATTTTCTAGTCAAAACCAGGGAAAACATTGCGTTTTTCATCGATGGCAAAAAATCGCCACTGAAATGCTTTCTTATCAATCTATGTCTGAAAAACAAAGCACCTACAGCGCGCTGAAATTAAGTTTCGAACTCGGTTACACCATTGCAATTCCAATTGTTGTGCTCGCTCTAGTGGGCCGTCTTCTTGATAAAAAATTTGAAACAAGCCCGTGGTTGCTTATTGCCGGAATCCTTCTTTCTCTCGTCGTTGCCTCGGTCGGACTCGTCGTAAAATTCGGGAAGATTCTAGCCTCAATGCGCCTTGAAGAAAAAAATGAACAGAAAGATAAGGATTCCGAGAAACAAAAAAATTCGTATGAAGAACAGCAACACACGTAAGGTATGAATGAAATTTCGCTCGTTGCAGAGCATCTATTCAGTATCGGAGGGTTTAACGTCACCAATTCAATACTTACGACCGCAGTTATTTCTGTAGTGATTATTGTATTGGCGTTTGTTGTGCATCGTAAAATGACTTCATCAAAAAAAATTAGCAAAACACAGAGTGGCCTTGAGCTATTTATTGAAGGGTCTTTTTCAGTTATGGACAGCGTAACAAATGATGATAAATTAAGCCGAAGGTTTTTTGCTTTAGTCATGACCTTATTTATTGTTATTTTGCTTTCAAATTGGTCAGGACTGATTCCCGGATTCGGCCCAATAGGTATTTACGAGCAGAAACAGGTATCAGAAGAAGTGGCAACAACTACAGAGGCGACCCAGCAAGATCAGTCAGTCGTTGAGCCGGCTGAGCAGGAACACGCCCATGAAGTTTTTATTCCGATTTTTCGAGGTCCATCTTCAGATCTGAATACCACGTTTGCGCTCGCCATAATTTCACTCATTTCATTTCAGGTTTTTGGTATAGCCGCTCTCGGCATTTTTAAATATGCCGGAAAATTTTTAAATTTCAAAAGTCCCGTAGGATTTTTTGTTGGTATTTTGGAAATTATTTCCGAGATTGCAAAAATGATCTCATTATCTTTTCGGTTATTTGGGAATATATTCGCCGGCGAGGTGCTTTTACTGGTGATGGCATTTTTGGTGCCACTCATCGCCCCTTTGCCTTTTTTCGGTCTTGAGATCTTTGTCGGACTTATTCAAGCGTTTATTTTTGCCATGCTCACCCTCGTTTTCCTTCGGATTGCGAGCATGAAACCTCATTAACCAATTTGTGCATGAGAGCTATTTGCTCTTTTCGTTCAAGTCGAAGAACGTGAAAAGCGCAAATGACATTTCATTCATAATTAATTCAATATATATGGATCTCGAAGTAGCAAAAGCATTTGCAGCAGCAGCTGCAATCGGACTCGGAAGTATCGGACCAGGTCTTGCCATCGGTATGTTGGCAGCCAAAGCGATGGAGTCCATTGGACGCAATCCGGAATCCGCGAGCAAAATTCAGGTTCCGATGTTGTTAGCCATCGCATTCGCCGAAGCTATCGCAATTTACGCGTTAGTTGTGGCGTTGATTATCAAATTCGTTTAAAGCCTCACGGTTTTTTTACGGATGATTTATTTTATTTAAGATACGCGCATGCAGGAATTAATCACGAAGCTCGGTATCCAGTGGCAAAGTCTGCTTTTTCAGGCGATCAATTTTTTCATTCTGCTTTTTGTGCTCAAAAAATTCGTCTATAATCCGATTATCAAAATACTTGATGAGCGACGAAGAAAAGTCGAAGATAGTGTCACAAAAGCTGAACAAATTGATGAAGACCAGAAAAAGACTGACAAAAAGCGTGCACACATCCTCGCAGAGGGGCAGAAGCAGGTTTACCAAATTCGTGAGCAGGCTGTTATTGATGCGGAAAAAATCCGTACTCAAAAAGTTGAGGAAACGCGCCAAGAAATCGAACGCCTCCTCGCGCAGGCTCGAGCACAGATTCGTGAAGAAAAAGAGCAGGCGCTATCTTCTGTCCGCGCAGAAGCAGCAGGACTCGTCATGACCGCAAGCGAAAAAGTACTGCGGGAAAGACTCGACGAGAAACACGACAAAGAACTTGTTGAAAGATCGATTAAAGAGTTAGTGAAATAGTATGAAGACATATCTTCCGACAAGTTATGCAGCAGCAGCAATAGAGCTCGTAAAAAAAGGATACTCGCCGGCGGATGTATCCAAGGTGCTTATCCACCATTTACGTAAGGCAAAACGATCGTCATTAGTGTATTCGATTGCCGAACACGTAGAAGAATTGGCCAAGCTTGGTGAGGGTGAAGTTGTTGACGTGTACACTACACACCCGGTTGACGCCCAAGACAAGAAGAACATTGCTGATTTGGCCCATGAGCTTTATGGGGTGAAAGTTTCACTCCGCGAACATGAAGACCGCTCGCTTATCGGAGGCATTATACTGCGGCGAGGGGACGAAGTGACTGATTATTCGGTCGCAACCCTTGTTGCAAAACTTCATACTTATCTCAAACAGTAATTTGTACGTTATGAACGCATCCCAATCTCTTGTTGAAAAACTCAAACTTGATCTCGAGTCGTTCAAGGCGTCTCCGACCAAGAAACACGTCGGAACCGTCCTTGAATCCGGAGACGGCATTGTTCGTGCGTCTGGCCTTTCAGAAGTGCAAGCATCTGAAATGGTGAAGTTCGCGAATGGAACATTTGGAGTCGTCTTAAACCTTGAAGAAGATACCGTCGGTATTATGGTGTTAGGATCTAATGAAGGTATTATGGAAGGATCCGAAGTAGAAAGCACGGGGCGCATTTTAGATGTCCCAGTTGGCGAAGCCTTGCTTGGGCGTGTTGTGAATCCTTTGGGCCAGCCTTTGGATGGAAAAGGTGAAATAAAAACCAAGACACGCTATCCAATTGAAAAAATTGCACCGCGCGTTATGGAACGAAAATCCGTTGATACGCCGCTGCAGACCGGAATTAAAGCAATTGATGCTTTGATTCCTATTGGACGAGGTCAGCGCGAATTAATTATTGGCGATCGTCAGGTTGGAAAAACCGCTATCACCATCGACACAATTATCAATCAAAAAGGCAAAGGCGTAACTTGCGTCTATGTAGCTATTAGTCAGCGTGAAGCAAAGATTGCTAAAATTGTCGCTGAGCTAGAAAAGCACGGCGCAATGGAGCACACAATAATTGTGGTCGCGGGAGCGTCTGATCCAGCGGCGCTTTCCTTTATCGCCCCGTATGCCGGTTGTGCCATGGGTGAATATTTTATGGATCAGAAAAAGGACGCACTTGTTGTGTATGATGATTTGTCAAAACACGCTGTTGCGTACCGCCAGATTTCTTTACTACTGAGACGTCCACCAGGACGTGAGGCATATCCGGGGGACGTATTCTATTTGCATTCTCGTTTATTGGAGCGCGCAGCAAAATTGAATGATGAACATGGCGGAGGATCATTAACCGCTTTGCCGATTATTGAAACGCAAGCAGGAGATATTTCTGCGTATATCCCAACCAACGTTATTTCCATTACTGACGGCCAGATTTATCTTGAGCCTGATTTGTTCTATCAGGGTGTGCGTCCGGCGTTAAATGTTGGTTTATCCGTATCCCGTGTCGGGTCTGCCGCGCAGATTAAAGCGATGAAAAAAATTGCCGGAAATTTACGTCTTGACTTGGCACAGTATCGTGAGCTCGCTGCATTCGCCCAGTTTGGTTCTGACCTAGACGAAGCCACACGAAAACAGCTCGAACGTGGTAAGCGTCTTACTGAAATTTTGAAGCAGGGTCAGTATGAGCCGATGCCGGTCGAAAATCAGGTGGTCATTATCTATGCTGCAGTTAAAGGACACCTGGATGATATTGCTCCAGAAGATTTGAAAGAGTTTGAAAAAGGATTACATGAATATCTCAAGTCCGAAAAAGAGCTTATGGACGAAATTGCCAAAAAAGGTGAAGTGGATGAAGTAGTAGAAAAGAAATTGATTTCAGCGATTGAGGTTTATAAAAAAAGTACCTCGTTTGTGAAAGAAGACGAAGAAGAGGATAAAGAAAAAACTAAGAAATAACTCATGCCAGTAGCCACACGCGACATTAAACGCCGCATAAAATCCGTTGCTAATACGAAAAAGATAACCAAGGCAATGGAGCTTGTTGCTGCCGCAAAAATGCGCAAGGCGGTAAATGCGGTGCTTGAGACCCGTGATTATGCAAATACGGCATGGGAGATTGTCCGCAATCTCGCGGCCAAAACCGATCGCTCGAAACATCCACTCCTGCAGCGCAAGGAGCAGGTGAAGAAGGTCGGATTAATTATGATTACCTCGAATCGCGGGTTGTGCGGTGGTTTTAATCGAGAAATTATTGAAACTGTTGCCCGGTACATGCGCGAGCATAAAAGACAGGATGCCGAAGTGGAGGCAGAGGTATTTCTTTTGGGAAAACGAGGGCGTGACATTATGTTTAAGCATGGCCACGAGATAATTGCTGAATTTACTAAATTTGATGTTGCAACAAGAATTTCCGAGGTTACGCCACTCGCGAAAGCCGTGATAGCGGATTACACGGCAGGCAAGTATAATAAAGTGGTTATTGCCTATACGGATTACAAATCAGCAATTACGCAAAAACCGATAATCAAGAAGCTGCTACCTATTGAGCGTGAGGATGATGAGCTTGGATTTGTTGATAATGAAAGACATCAGGAGGAGTCCGATACCCGCGATTATTTATTTGAGCCGACGCCTGACGCTGTTCTTGATCAGATGCTTGCACGTATGATCGAGCTGCAGGTGTATCAGGCACTCCTTGAATCAAATGCGTCTGAGCATTCGGCGCGTATGCTTGCTATGCGCACTGCGTCTGAAGCCGCAGGCGATATGATCGAGGATTTAACCTTTGCATATAACCAAGCCCGCCAGGAAGCTATTACGACAGAGCTTGCTGATATTTCAGGCGGACGTTTAGCTTTAGAAGATTAATTTTTATTCACTTATGACACACGAAGGAAAAATTCAGCAAATCATCGGACCAGTTGTCGACGTGCACTTCGAGGGAAAACTTCCCGATATTTATGAAGCGCTTGAAGTCCCTGGGGCGGGCGAAAATAATGAAGCGCTTGTCTTAGAAGTTCAGCAGGATACCGGTGGAAAATCTGTCCGCACCATCGCGATGGGAACCACTGACGGTCTTGCTCGCGGGCAAAGAGTTGTGGCTACCGGCAAACCGATTTCTGTACCGGTTGGAGAGGCATCCTTGGGCCGTATGTTTAATGTTCTCGGGCGCCCGCTGGATGGCAAAGAACCAGCCAAAACCGAAAAGACTTACCCTATCCATCGCGCCGCACCCGATTTTATTCACCAATCGATTGAAGCGGAAATTTTGGAAACCGGCATCAAGGTTATTGATTTAATTTGCCCGATCTTGCAAGGTGGAAAAGTCGGTTTGTTTGGTGGCGCCGGCGTAGGAAAAACCGTGTTGATTCAGGAGCTTATCCGAAACATTGCCGAAGAACATGGCGGCTATTCCGTTTTTTCTGGTGTTGGTGAACGCTCACGTGAAGGAAACGATCTTTATCACGAAATGAAAGATTCGGGTGTTTTATCTAAAACCGCGCTCGTGTTCGGTCAGATGAATGAACCACCTGGAGTTCGTGCCCGCGTCGCGTTGACCGGATTGGCGATGGCTGAGTATTTCCGTGACGAAAAAAATCAGGATGTGCTGCTTTTTATTGATAATATTTTCCGTTTTACCCAGGCAGGTTCTGAAGTATCTGCCCTCTTGGGACGCATTCCATCCGCTGTCGGGTATCAACCGACTTTGGCGGAAGAAATGGGTGAGTTGCAGGAGCGCATTACTTCAACCAACAAAGGATCGATTACTTCAGTGCAGGCTGTGTATGTTCCGGCAGATGACCTTACAGATCCCGCGCCGGCAACGACATTTGCTCATCTTGATTCGACAGTAGTACTTTCTCGTAACTTAGTTGAGCTCGGTATTTACCCGGCAGTTGACCCCCTGGATTCGACATCAACAATTTTGGATCCGCATGTCGTTGGACAAGAGCACTATGATGTTGCGCGCGGCGTGCAGAAGATTTTGCAACGCTATAAGGATTTGCAGGACATTATTGCTATCTTGGGTATGGAAGAGCTTTCAGATGAAGATAAGCAGATTGTTGCCCGCGCACGTAAGATCCAGCGTTTCTTGTCACAGCCGATGTTTGTTGCTGAAACATTTACTGGCACAAACGGCAAATACGTTTCCCTCAAAGATACCATCAAAGCCTTTAAGGCGATTCTGGCCGGTGACTACGACAAGGTTCCTGAAAAGAATTTCTACATGAAGGGATCAATTGATGAAGTTGACAAAAAATAATCCATGGCAAACAAGATCAACTTAAAAATCACTACCCCCGAGCGTGTTGTTTTTGAGGGTCAGGTCGATGAAGTCGTGTTGCCAACAGCGATGGGTGAGATTGGTATTTTGCCGCACCATATACCTCTTGTTGCCTTACTCGCACCTGGTGAAATTCGTGTGAAAAAAAATAACGAGGAGATACTCTTGGCGGTTTCCGGCGGTTTTATAGAGGTGCAGCCTCAGCGCGTCATTGTGTTGGCTGATACTGCGGAACATGCTGCGGAAATTGATGAGGAACGTGCTGAAGAGGCGCGAAAGCGCGCTCAGGAGCTTGTTAAAAAGAAACAGACTGATGCCGCAGATTTTGCGCTTGTTGCCGCAAAGCTTGAAAAAGAGCTGGCGCGCCTTCGCGTTGCCCGTAAATACCGTTCCCGTAGGAGTTGAATGTCAGAATAATTATGAATTTTTTACTTCGTTCTTTTTTAACCCACTAACTCATGGAGGATTATGGGACATACCTGTAGAGCAATTACCTTATCTTGCATGGATTTTCGTTTCGTCGAAGGCCTATTTGCGTTTATGAAGCAGACAGGACTTCTGGGCGAATCCGATTTAGTCGCCTGGGCAGGAGCGGGGAAGCCTTTTCTCGATACGAAAGAATTCGAATTTGTGAAAGGGCAGATCGCGAAATCCCGGGAGTTGCATCAATCGGTGGAAGTTCATATTGTGCAGCATCATGACTGCGGCGGATACGGAGGATTCGACGGTCATTTCGCCGACAAAAACGCCGAACGGGCATTTCATAAAGGAGAAGTTGATAAGGTGCGGAATATTCTGCAAAAGGAATTCGGCCCCGAGGTCAAAGTTATCGGCTATTTCTCTGATATGGATGACGCCGGCAACGTGCATGTGAGCGCAATGGAATAGCGCTAAAAGAGAATTCATCTACGGCCTGCGTGCGAGTTTCGTGCGCAGGTTTTTTGTTGTTTTTTCAGCAGAAGAAGTGTACACTTCACCCATCTCTCACTTTCTGAGCGCACGGTTAGTATGAAAAAAGTTTTACTTTCCATTCTCTCACTGATTGTCGGTGTCATCCTCTTTATTGGCGTCTTGCGCTATATTGGAGTTGATGCGTTTAAAGCCGCGTTTTATTCTTTTTCTTGGTGGACTATTGGCATCGTGGCCGCTTTGGGGTATCTGCAGACGTTTATTGCGATTTACCGTTGGAAGCTCATTTTACGTGCACAAGGAAACGAGGTGTCCATTAAGCAGTTGGTCGCTCCTAAATTTGCCGGTCAAACGGTGAGCTACATGACTCCAGGCCCAAATGTTGGCGGCGAGCCGGTATCCGCATATTTTTTAAAGCGTAACACCGGCATTGGTTACTCAAAAGGTTTTGCATCAATCATGGTAGATAAAATTTTGGATTTTACCTACCCGTTGCCGTTTTTGATCGGAGCTTTGGTGTACGCCTTTTTCAAATATGACATCTCGTGGGCGACAATCGGTATTTTCGTTCTCACCCTTTTGGTTCTCATTTTTCTTTTGGGCATGTTCTATATTCAGACTTACCGAGGGATTGGATTTTTTTCATCCTTGATTCGTATTTTGCATCTCCATCGCTTCGGAAAAATGCAGAAGCTGGTTGATAAGATGTTGCATTTTGAAAACCTTATTATCCGCTTTTTTAACCACCAAAAAGATTTGTTTGTAAAGGGGCTTTTTCTTTCACTGATTGGTGGCATGATCATTTTGCTGCAGTTTGTCATTGTGCTGGAAGCGCTTGGCATTGGAGGGAGTGTTATCCAGATTTTAATGATGATGGTATTTATGATTCTTTCAAATTTCATGCCCATCCCTGCAGGCATCGGATCACTTGAAGCGGGTCAGGCTATCGTTTTTTCCGCGCTCGGGTATTCCGCCTCGATCGGTGTTGCATTCTCGCTTATTCTGCGGGCAGCCGAAGTGTTTAAACTGGGATTGGGGATAACCTTCTTATCGCATGTAGGGATTAAAGTCCTACGAGAGTTACCCAAGAACGGCAATGGGGCGAAGCGGGCGATACTGAGCGAGGGTAAAGAATCCGAGATTCGAGACAATGGCCAACCGGATGTTGTAGATGACGCTGACGAGGCTCCCTAAGTGTGCTATACTAGATGCATGAGAAGATGTTATCCACAAAAACGGCATCTATCAGAAAAACAAACATGAGGAGCGTGCCATTGTCGGCGCGTTTTTTCTTTTCATAGAGGACTTTGTCAACCTAAAGGAGGTGCGTCTTCAACTCAACGCAAGGACCGCAACCCGCGCAAGCTCCGCACGTCTCCCTGCATCCAAGATATGTCAGAATCGATGGACAAAAACTACCAGTTTTTGTTTCAAGAGAGTCGGCCGCTACAATTTTCTGGAACGGGCAATACTTCGAAACCGAAGAAGAGGTCAGGTCAAGCGCAATTGCTTTTTAATAATGGCATCCCATTTGTCCACCATCCAACCTTTGAAGTTGAACTTCCCCATCGCTGGAACCCGAAGATATGGAGACTCGATTTCTTGCTTTCAAGCCCTATGTCTGGGAAGGCTATAGAAGTCCCGGCACGGTAATTTTCGGGATGGAACTTAAGAAATCCAAGATCAAAGGTAAGATTCAGACGCTTTCGGACGCGGTGTACGAGCAGTATGGGATCCGGATTTTCATTGTCAACAGAGACATGCTCAAACCATGGTTTGAAGCAGGAATCCTCCCCATCGAGAGATATGAAACGCAAAGCCTATCAGTTAGCTGATAGGCTTTTCAATTTACGCAAGTCTAGGTACCATACAGATATGCCGAAGGAAATATTGGAGGGATTGAACGAAGAACAGCGCCAGGCCGTAATTCACGAAAACGGGCCACTGCTTATTATCGCCGGAGCTGGTACCGGAAAAACAACCGTTATCACGCGGCGGATTGCGTGGCTCATGCAAGAAAAAAAATTAGGAGCGGACAATATTCTTACATTGACGTTTACTGAAAAAGCCGCGGGTGAAATGGAGGAGCGCATTGATCAGCTGCTGCCGTATGGCTACATGGATTTATGGGTGTCGACGTTTCATGCCTTCTGTGAGCGAGTGTTAAAGCAGTATGCGATAGATATCGGCTTGCCGCCGGATTTCACCATTTTAGATCAAACCGACCAGGCACTGCTCGTGCGTGAGCATATTGATGAGTTTGACCTCGATTATTACAAACCGCTCGGTAATCCAACAAAGTTTATCCACGCGCTTCTCGCGCATTTTTCCCGCGCGAAAGACGAGGGGATTACACCAGAGGAATATCTGGCATATGCTGAAGAGCTTAAGCAAAATGAAGACCAGCAGGAATTTGCAAAAGGTGAAGATATTCCTGAGCACCTTCGAATTGCAGAAATTGCGAATGCGTACCATACCTATCAGCGTTTGCTGCTTGAAAATTCCGCGTTTGATTTCGGCGACCTTATTTTGTATACGCTCCAGCTTCTAAAGAAACGTCCGAAAATTGCAGAAGCGTTTCAAAAGCAATTCAAGTATGTTTTGGTGGATGAATTTCAGGACACCAACCATGCACAGTACGAATTGGTACGTGCATTACTTTCGGATGAAAAAAATATCACCGTCGTAGGTGATGACGATCAGTCTATTTATAAGTTTCGTGGAGCGTCTATTTCTAATATTCTTGAATTCAAAAAAGATTTTTCCGATTCGAGCGAAGTTGTTCTGACTCGTAATTACCGATCGAAACAAAACATTTTGGATCTGGCATATGGGTTTATTCAGCAGAATAATCCAAACCGGCTCGAGGTTTCTTTAGGAAAGAAAATCAGCAAAAAGCTAGTGTCTGAGCGCAAAGGCTCCGCTCAAATCGAACACATGCATCTCGCTAATCAAGAACAAGAAGCGCGTCGTGTTGTTGAAAAGATTGTTGAGATAAAAAAAGAAGGTGATACGACGTGGTCGGATTTTGCCATTTTGGTTCGTGCGAACGACCACGCTAATCTGTTTCTCTCGATGCTTGAACGTAATGGTATCCCGTATCAGTTCGTGGCAGCACGGGGCCTGTATCAACAGCCGGTAGTGCTAGACCTTATTAATTATTTGAAACTGCTTGATAATTACCATGAACAGAAAGCAACCTACCGTGTGCTTGGATTTCCGCATATCAATCTGCCAATCAGCGATATCATGCAGCTCAACGAGCAATCCCGCCGTACAAATACGCCGTTGTTTGAACTGTTGAAAACTATACGCATGGTGAAAGGGGTTTCATCGGCATCCATACCGAAAATTGAAAAACTTGTATCGCTTATCGAAAAGCATACTTTTGCCGCGAAAAAGGAATCAGTCGGGCAAGTTGCGCTTCGCGCGCTTCGTGAGACGGGGTATCTTTCAAATGTCACCGAGCGGAAAGATCCTGCGTCAATCCAGAACACGCTGTATCTGACCCAGTTTTTCAAAAAGATCCAAGGCTTCGAGGAGTCACATCCTGAAAGTACCGTGAAAGATTTTTTGAAAGAGATCGAACTTGCGCAAGACGTAGGCGATACCGGCGCCATAGGCAATTCATGGGAGGTTGGGCCCGACACGGTAAAAGTGATGACCGTGCATGGCGCTAAAGGACTCGAGTTCCGCTATGTTTTTATCGTGTCATTAGTCGACAAGCGTTTCCCTTCGATTGAGCGTAAGGAGCCGATTGAATTGCCTGACGCGCTCGTAAAAGAAACAATTCCAGAAGGGGATGTGCACCTTGAAGAAGAGCGCCGTCTTTTTTACGTGGCACTTACTCGTGCGAAGGATGGATTGTTTTTAACCTCCGCTGAAGATTATGGTGGATTGCGCGCGAAGAAACCCTCGCGATTTTTAACTGAACTCGGCTTTGAGCCGAAAATAGAGGTGCTTGAAAAATCTTTGCTCGAGCAAGATGATGTTCCTGAAATCCAGACAGACGAAATGAAACTCATTCGATCTCGTATCCCGAAAAAATTCAGCTTTACGCAGTTCCAGGCGTTTAAATCCTGCCCCAAGCAATACAAGTATGCGCACATCCTGCAGATTCCAGCAGAAGGTCGTTTTACCTTCAGTTTCGGCAAAACCATGCATAGCGTTATGCAAAGGGTTTTTGAATTGGCCACTGAACGAGCACGTGGCGGGAAACAGACTGATCTTTTTGAGGCTGCAGCTATTCCAGATAAAGACGTTGAGATTCCTTTTGATGAAATAAAGAAGATATACGAAGAAGAGTGGCTCAATGAGTGGTATGTCTCGAAAAAGCACGAAGAAGAATATTTTGAAAAAGGAAAAGAAGAATTGCACGCGTTCCACGCGTTGCACGGGGGGAAATTTAAACCGGCGCTCCATTTAGAGAAGGGTTTTACATTAAAAGTGGGGGGCCATTCAGTGAAGGGCCAAATTGACCGCGTTGACCGAATCGATGGTGGAGTCCGTATTGTAGACTACAAGACTGGAAAACCACCCGACCCGAGCAAGAACATGCCAGCAAGCGATCTGTGGCAGCTCTATCTCTATGCGCGGGCAGCGAAAGAGGCTTTGAAAGAAAAGCCAGTTACGCTTTCCTACTATTATTTTGATTTAGGACAGTATATTGACATTGAGTGGAACGAAAAAGACGAGCAGAAGATTATGCAAAAAACCGAAGAGAGCATAGAGGGAATCCTCAAGAGTAACTTTATCGCGACTCCGAGTAAGTTTGTTTGTAAGTATTGTGATTTTAAGGATATCTGCGAAGACAGCCTTGCTTGAGTTTTATCGCTGACGCGGTTGGGCGTCTTGAGAAGACGGCACTACTTTTGCATCGAATAAAAAAGAATTTATGAAAGGCGTTGCCTTTCGAACTTTTTTTGTCCAGGGGTAAGGCAACACAAGTTCGGGGAGCCAGTTTCCTTACCCCTAGGACTGTACCCCATCCTTCGACACCGCCACGACAGCGGAGTCTAGATAAAATCCACCAAATTTTTCGTATGAAATTCCGGCCAAAGCCATGTCCGGCAATTTCTTCGCTACTCAAAATTCAGAGGATTTTGCTTTTTACCTCATCGATTTTTTTCACCTCGCCGTGAGACGAGTCAACGGGCGGAAAAAGGTTGAGTTTTGGGGGGAATCGGGGTAAGATAAAATAATGGAACTAAAAGATAAGGTTGTTGTCATAACAGGGGGGAGCAAGGGCTTAGGTAAAGCGCTTGCGGATGTATTGACTCAAGAGGGCGTAAAAGTTATTATTGGTGCGCGTAAAAAAGAAGAACTTGAAAAAGTTGCTTCTGAGTTAGGTGTTGATGAATTTCTATCAGACGTAACAAAAGAAACCGAAGTTGAGTCGCTTGCAAAACATGTTTTAGACAAGTACGGTGAAATAGATATTTGGATCAACAATGCAGGTGTTCGCATCCCTCATGGGCCGGTTGAGGAATTAAATATGGAGAGATTCCGGGGCATGGTTGAAGTAAATTTATTTGGGCTAGCAAACGGCTCAAAGTCAGCCATGAAAGCGATGAAATCAAATCGAGAAGGGGTCATTATTAACATCCTTTCAACAAGCGCTTTAGATGGGCGTCCAAATCTGTCGGCGTATGCCGCAAGTAAATTTGCAGCGCTTGGATTTTCAAAAAGTCTTCGAGCTGAGGCTGAACCAGAAGGCATTAGAGTCATAAACGTTTATCCGGGTGGTATGCGTACCAATTTTTTTGATGAACAAAAGCCTGACGATTATAAGGATTATATGGACCCAAAAATAGTTGCGGAAACAGTAGTTGCAAATCTTGAAAAGAATAAACCAGAAGAAGAGCTCATCATCAAAAGACCAAAAAAATAAGTTGAGTTGATTGATGTGGGGGAGTGAAGAGGGGGTTTTGAAGAAGACTCCTTAGCATAAATAAAAAGACCTAACAGTTCGTTAGGTCGTGTAGGTTTTTACTACTCTCAGTGAAAGTAGCTTAAAGAGCAAGAAAGTGTGAAAGAGATGTAAGTGCTACACTTGTACCTAAACATTTTTAGTAGAAAAGAAAGATTTTTCCTATTCTTGTTTATAAATAGAGTGACCGGTTCTGTGGAACTCTGCATTTCGGAAAATCTTTTTGTGTTCTTTGAAGTAGCTTTCCAGGTTTCGCTCCACCTCGTCGACCCAGAGAACCACATCACTAAAGTCAGGGAATTCTTTCACATATGAAAGTGTTATATAGAAGCTATCATACCCATAATTATGCTGAATTTTCGTGTTAAACCATTTTGGTTTTATAGATTCGTCTGCGTGTTTAAAGAGGTATGAGGGGATGAATTGCATAGCTTCTGCTTCATTTAAGAAGCCACCTTTGTCTGATACCTCAAATCTAATTTTTACTAGCCATTTCATGGTAGCACCTTCTTTCTGTTAAAGGACTTGTTTTGATTTTTGTTTACATTTCAAACCTAGCAAAAGAGGGGATTTTAGTCAATGAGGGTAGATTTGGATTGATTGAATAAATAGAATATGAGAAGCTTGAAGTATTAGGTCCTTTTTTGATTTCCGAGCCAAGGGCTGCTTGTACACACTGATCCTGACAGGGTAGTCCTTTCTACACGGAAGGAGGTCAGGATGCACCCCTGGCCCGTGTTTTATTTTTTTAAATAAAATTTATTCAGTTTTTAAAGCCGAAGGCTTTATGGTCATTTTCGGAAGCGGGCATGTACATACTAGTAAAATCAAAGAAAAGGAATACATAAAAACCTGGCATCCCGCTTATGCGAAACGCCAGATTGATTGTGTTGAATCGAGCTTAGTTGATCCTGACCGGACCGGCGTTACCGGCTTTATGCCAGGCAAGCATGAGTGATTCAAAGTACGGATTATTGCTCAGTTGTGCGATGGTAGACGCACGACCGGGTTCCATCCATCCGAAATGGACAGAGAGCACGAGGCAGAGTGCCTCGTCGGCGAGAGCGGGTAAACCCGAGAAAGAAACTGCGAATTCGTCGCACCAAACCGCGCCGGCGTATTGGTCGTTGGTTTCGTCCTGTGACTGCCAGGACGAGAGATGTCTAAGGCTTGCCGCCTTGAAGATGAGACGCTTCCCTTTTTCGAGGGAGCACAACATATACTTCCGGGCTTTCGTCTGATATTTCGGGTTTGCGTCGTCCACGTGTGCGATGATGCCGATGCGACTCAAGAGCAGAACTTCATCTGCAAATTTGGCCGTGATTGAAAGATAGCCACCGGTTCGTTCCTTTTCGCTGAATTCGGGAATACCAGTAAAAACTTTAAGCAATCTTTCAGCAACCGTTATCACCGTTGCCGCATTCGTATTGAGCCGTTTCTCAATATCAGATACTACGGGTTCGTTCATCAACAATACCTCCAAGCTATAGTGTTTTCCTGTTATATGCTATGAGTAAGAGCAAGTTATTGACGTTATCATACCTAAGCTTCCGTTGTCAATCGGGCTCTGCTTGATTTTATCGAGCGAAAATGGAACGCTAGCTGCGTTAGCGGATGCGGTTATAGAGTTTAACAACCTTGAAGAGGTAAAGGGGATATTTGGTGAGAATAGTTTGGCTTAAAAGATTTTTTTGAAAGCCTACGGCTTTTGAACTATTACCCTTTTGCATTGCTCAAAAGGGCCAAAACGCTACCCCTGTGAGCAAAGCTCCGGAAATAACGAATCTCCACATCCAAATGAATTGGTCAGCACTAAAGACTGACACAATTCTTATTTTGTCTGTTCCCGATTCGTTTTTCCATGCGTTTGCTCAACGGGCAAAAGCTTGATTTATTGGTCTAAAAATGGGAAGATTGGAGTATGAATTATCAGCCGACAAAAGGTAAAATCATCACTAGTATCATTGCTACTGCCGCGTGGTATGGTTTTTGGGCGTTAATGAGTGCCGCAACTGTTTGTAATGGTTCATTTGAGCTGACATATGAAATGGCACACCCCTGCACCTCAGATTATTATAAGTATCCTACACTTCAATTTAGCTGTGCGCACACTTGCATGAGTTTAGGTGAGCTTATTTGGCAGTACATATATGTATTTATTATCCCCTTGATTGTGGTCTATGTAGTGTATTCGTTATTTCAGAAGAAAAAGAAAGATTTGGTAGCGTAAAAACATGAAGACATATAGAGAAAGCATTATTCAACATCAACAAGGGACATTATTTTTTTTGAATACCGTTTGGTTATTGCCGCTCTTATCGGAAAAATAGTAGACAATTCGTATATTGTGTTAGGTAGGGGACATTACGCTCACTGCATTTGTGTTCCCATTGTTTTTCAGTGACCTAAAAAAGCGTATTAATATGTCGCATGACATTGATACTGATACTATGCGGCAACACGTACGACGTTTCGCTGTTGCTCAGTAGGTGTTGATTTTGTTGTATGGGGCAGTATATTATTTGTCGGGAATATATTCTTATATTGCAAATGGGGTTTTGTATGTAAGTAGTTGGTGGATGCGTCTGGATCCAAAGATGTTTGCAAGAGGGGAAAAAATAAAAATCCTTTTTGCCTGAATTTGGCAGGCACTGCCAGTTCTACTTTTGCATAGAATTAAATTAATATAAAGGCTTCGCCTTTTGAACTCTTTCGCCTTAGGGGTAAAGGGGACAAGTTTCGAAATTACCCTGAATTGCATCGAGGCAATCCAGGTCCACCCCTTCAAATCGCTCAGCGCGATTTGAATCCCTGAAGGCTGTCACCCCACTCCTGAC